>Ga0066256_1000291_pt1 | contig 190767 bp, 201 predicted proteins | sample ThiBio_1000_biof_FD_87107 | JGI IMG/M metagenome (GOLD analysis project Ga0066256, IMG submission 87107) | Wastewater bioreactor microbial communities from Cape Town, South Africa - Thiocy_expt_1000_biof (version 2) | ecosystem: Engineered > Bioreactor > Thiocyanate-remediating >...
TTGGCCTCGACCTTGAACTCGCGCTTCATGCGGTCCACGAGGATGTCCAGGTGCAGCTCGCCCATGCCATTGATGGTCGTCTGACCGGTCTCGGGGTTCAGCTCGGTGCGGAAGGTCGGGTCCTCCTCGGCCAGCTTCTGGATCGCGGTGCCCAGCTTCTCCTGGTCGGCCTTGGTCTTCGGCTCGATGGCGACCTCGATCACGGGCTCCGGGAACGTCATCGACTCGAGGACGACCGGGGCGGCCGGGTCGGCGAGGGTGTCACCGGTGGTGGTGTCCTTCAGGCCGATGACGGCGTAGATGTTGCCGGCGGTCAGCGAGTCGACCGGGTTCTCCTTGTTGGCGTGCATCTGGAAGATCTTTCCGATGCGCTCCTTCTTGCCCTTGGTCGAGTTCACGACCGCGGAGCCGGAGTCCAGGTGGCCCGAGTACACGCGCACGTAGGTCAGGCGACCGAAGAACGGGTGCACGGCGACCTTGAAGGCGAGCGCGGAGAACGGGTCGTTGGCGTCGGGGTGACGCTCGATGACCTTCTCCTCGTCCTTCGGGTCGTGCGCCTCGATGGCGCCCACGTCGAGCGGGTTCGGCAGGAAGTCGACGACGGCGTCCAGCATCGGCTGCACACCGCGGTTCTTGAACGCCGAACCGCACAGGACGGGGTAGATCTCGTTCGCGATGACCATCTTGCGGATGGCGCCCTTGATCTCGGCGACCGTGAGCTCCTCGCCGCCGAAGAACTTCTCGAGCAGCGCGTCGTCGGTCTCGGCGACGGTCTCGAGCAGCTGCTGGCGGTACTCCTCGGCCTTGGCCTGGAGGTCGGCCGGGATCTCCTGGATCTCGTACGAGGCGCCCATGGTCACGTCACCCTTGGCATCGCCGGGCCACACCAGTGCGCGCATCTCGATCAGGTCGACGACACCGACGAAGTCGTTCTCGGCGCCGATCGGGAGCTGCAGCACGAGCGGCTTGGCGCCCAGGCGGTTCACGATGGTGTCGACGGTGTAGTAGAAGTCGGCGCCCAGCTTGTCCATCTTGTTGACGAAGCAGATGCGGGGCACGTTGTACTTGTCGGCCTGACGCCACACCGTCTCGGACTGGGGCTCGACGCCCTCCTTGCCGTCGAAGACGGCGACAGCACCGTCGAGCACGCGGAGCGAGCGCTCCACCTCGACCGTGAAGTCCACGTGGCCGGGGGTGTCGATGATGTTGATCTGGTTCTTGTTCCAGAAGCAGGTCACGGCGGCGGACGTGATCGTGATGCCGCGCTCCTTCTCCTGCTCCATCCAGTCGGTCGTCGAGGCGCCGTCGTGGGTCTCGCCGAGCTTGTGGTTGGCACCCGTGTAGAACAGGATGCGCTCGGTGGTGGTGGTCTTGCCGGCATCGATGTGCGCCATGATGCCGATGTTGCGGACCTTGCTCAGGTCGGTGAGCACTTCTTGTGCCACGGGGGTTCCTCCGGGATGGTTCAGGAACGAACAGTTGGTGGGAGCGGATGCCGCCGATGGCGGCATCCGCTCAGCCCGTTACCAGCGGTAGTGGGCGAAGGCGCGGTTCGACTCGGCCATCTTGTGGGTGTCCTCGCGGCGCTTGACCGCGGCACCCAGACCGTTCGACGCGTCCAGGATCTCGTTCTGCAGGCGCTCGGTCATCGTCTTCTCACGACGACCCTTCGCGTAGCTGACCAACCAGCGCAGCGCGAGGGTGTTCGCGCGGTGCGGCTTGACCTCGACGGGCACCTGGTAGGTCGAGCCGCCGACGCGACGGCTGCGGACCTCGAGGGTGGGGCGCACGTTGTCGAGCGCCTTCTTGAGGGTGGCGACGGCGTCCTGGCCGTTCTTCGCCTCGACGCCGCGGAGGGCGCCGTAGACGATCGACTCGGCGAGCGACTTCTTGCCGTCGACGAGGATCTTGTTCACCAGCGAGGTGACGATCGGAGCACCGTAGACCGGGTCGTTGACGACCGGGCGCTTGGGAGCGGGTCCCTTACGAGGCATCTAACTCAACCCTTCTTCGCGCCGTAGCGGGAACGAGCCTGCTTACGGTTCTTGACGGCCTGGGTGTCCAGGGCGCCACGGACGATCTTGTAGCGGACACCGGGGAGGTCCTTCACACGGCCACCGCGCACGAGCACCAGCGAGTGCTCCTGCAGGTTGTGACCCTCACCGGGGATGTACGCGGTCACCTCGGTGCCGTTGCGGAGCTTCACACGAGCGACCTTGCGCATCGCCGAGTTCGGCTTCTTCGGGGTGGTGGTGTACACACGGGTGCACACGCCGGCCTGCTGCGGGTTCGACTTCAGGGCGGGCGCCTTGGTCTTCGAGACCTTGGGCGTACGTCCCTTGCGAACCAACTGCTGAATCGTTGGCACGTTCTCTCCTAATAGTGCTGCACGGTGACAGCATGATGGGTTTCACATCATGACCCACCGGCAGGACGGAACCGCCCTGCTTTTGGTGTGATGGGTATGCCGTGGGGGCGAACCGGCGGTGCCGGCGCCCAGCATGTGCGCACAGCCGTGCGCACACCCGATCAAGTGTAATGGGGCGTAACCCCGACGGTCAAATGACGGCGGACGCCACGCCGGTCTCCCGAGATCTCATCGCAGATCCCGCATCCGCGCCACCACGCTGCGGTCGGCGCCCTCGCGCCGCTCCCCCGCGACGGCGATGATCAGCAGCACCGCGCCGATGGTCGCCAGCGTGATCCACCACGGCATGGACTCGATCCCCCGTCCGAGCTGCACCGCGAACACGAACACGTTCTCGACCGGCAGCACGATCAGGCCGATCACGAACGGCGCGGCCAGTCGACGCGCGGCCCCGACCAGGATCGCGGCGAGCGCGAGCACCATCACGAGGATCGCCCGCCAGGTGAGCGGATCGGTGAAGGTGGACACGACGGATGCCGACATCATCACGATCAGGCCCGGCGCGAGCAGCGGCCAGGACCCCCGCCAGCCGTGCGGCCAGGCGTCCAGGACCGGAAGATCGCGCACCGGGTCCGCTCCGACGGCCTGCGCTCCCCTGACTCCGCCCGCGGAGCGCAGGCCGAGGGCGCCTGCGGCGAGCAGGAACAGGCCGAGCGGCAGCGAGAACGTCTCCACGCGCAGTTCGCGGGGACTCCAGGCGACGACGGCGGTGATGAAGGCGAGGCCGAACAGCACCCACACCGGCGGGAGCGTCGCCGAGGGCCGGCGCGCGGTCAGCACCATCAGGGTCAGCCAGCCGAGCATGAGCGTCCACATCCCCCAAATCACGAACCAGTCCTCCGCGATCGCGGGCCACACGCCGACGCCGAAGGCGAGCGCGCCGGGCACGGCGAGCCAGCGGGAGGCCGCCGGCACCGCGGACGCGGCGGACGCCGTGGCGCGCAGCATCCGTGCGGCGACGAGCAGCGCGAGCGCGGACAGGGCGCTGGATCCCACGCAGAGCAGGAAGAGCCCGGCGTCGCCGCCCAGCACCGGCGACCGGTCCAGGCCGCTCCCCCAGCGCACCGCCTGAGCGGTGCCGCCGAGCGCGGCGACGGATGCCAGCAGGATCGCGGTCGCGCGCAACGGGCGCAGCCTCCGCAGGCGTGGACCCGCCGCCCTGCTCACGAGCGCGGCTAGTGCGAGCAGCACCCACGCCGAGGCGAGCAGCGCAAACGCACGCCAGGGCACGTCGGCCGTGCCGCGGCCCGCGATCAGCAGGACCAGCACGGGGATGATCGCTCCGGCGAGACCTGCGGCGAACAACGGGACAGCTCGAGCCCCGCGCAGCGCGAGCAGAACGGCGATCAGCGCCGCGGCGAGTGCGGGCGGGAGCAGGTAGGCCTCGACGAGCTGCACGCCGTTCAGCGCCCACAGCGACCAGAGCGCGCCCGTGAACGCGACGCCGGCGACCCACCATCCGTACCGGCGTGCGGCGAGGAGGGAGGTGAGCGCCGCTCCGATGCCGAGCAGGATCAGCACCAGGCACGCGGTGCCGAAGCCGGCCGCCTCGCGGGCCAGCGCCAGCAGCACGGCGATCGCGCCGGTGAGCAGCGCGGACGCCTCGATCGCGGCCCGGGCCGCATCCGCCGTGGCTGCGATGCGTCCATGGGCGACGAGCCCGTCGCGGATCATGCGACCCGAGGGGAGCACGAGCGCGATGACCGCCGCGATGATCGGCAGCACGACCGGCGATCCGCTGCGCACCAGCAGCTGGGCGCCCAGGCACAGGATCATGACCGCGAGCGTCGGCACCAGCAGCCCCGCGGCGACCGTGCGGATCACCACCGTCAGGCCCTCGCGACGCGTCAGCAGCAGGGCGAGCGCGAGCACGAACATCAGCCCGGTCGACAGCGCGGTCCAGCCGCTGCGCTCGAACACCACCTGGACGACGCCCAGGGCGAAGGGCACGGTGGCGACGACCAGCACGGTCTGCCAGTTCCGCGCGTGCACGACGGGGAGGAACGTGGCCACGACGGCCCCGAGAAGTCCTGCGGATGCCGTCAGGCTCAGCAGCGCGACGCCGTCGACCCCGGCCAGCGACAGCGCCGTCCCGACCAGGACCAGCGCGTAGGCGTATCCGATGCCCAGGTGCAGGAAACGGGCCGCCCCAGGCACGGTCAGCGCGGCTGCAACGAGCACGACGAGGGTGGCGGTCCCGGCGTACGGCACGAGCGTCCGATCCTGCCAGGACAGCAGCACCGCGACCGCCAGCGCGAGGTGCACGGCGATGACGAGCAGAACCCGCAGCGACGTCCATGCGGGCGCCTTCCGAGCGGCGTCGTCGGGCACGGTCTCGGCCGTCGCGCCGGCCGCTGCGATGGCGGGCCTGGTACGGGCGAGGACGAGGGCGGTGCCCGCGGCTGCGACCAGCACTGCGGCGATCCCGATCGGAAGGGGCAGCACATGAGAGGCGGCCAGACACAGCACCGCCGCCGTCGAGTACAGCACCGTCACGACCAGCGCCGCGGAGCGCAGCGGGCGGATGTCAGGGCGGATGCGCGTGCACAGTGCGAAGGCCCCGAAGCCCGCCGCGATGAGAGCCAGGGAGAGGAGCATCGCCCAGGTGCCCGATCCGAGAACCGGTGCGGAGCTCCCACCGGCGGTGTCCGTGATGGCGAAGCGGAGCAGTGTGGTTCCGATGAACCCGCCGGTGATCACCGCCGGAGCGCTGGTCACGCCCGCCGCCAGGCCGGCGCCGACGGCCATCGGGATGCGCGAGGTCCGCTGCGGCAGCGGGACGAGCGCGCACAGGATCAGCGCGATGACGGCGCCTGCGGGCGGGAACGCGATGAACCACGCGTAGTCGATCGATGCGGACTGCAGGAGTCCGGATGCTGCAAAGGCCCCTGCGCCCGTGATCAGCACGCCGGCGGCGAACGCCCAGGTCCTGGGGATCGTACGGGTCGTCGCCAGCACGGCGTGCACGGCGAGCACCGCCAGCACCGCGGCGATCGACAGGCCGGTCGCACTGGTGAGGACGACGCGTCCGATCGCGAGGACCGTGACGAGCACCTGCAGTGCGGTGAGTGCGGCGAGCTCGGCGGCGAGCGGACGGCGGGATGCGAGGCCGGGGGCAGCGCCCGGCACGGCATCCGGTCGCTCCGAGGCCTCGGGTCGCTCCGTGAGGTCGACGTCCGTGGGCACCGGCTCCGCGGCCGAAGGCGTGTCGCCGCCGGCATCCGATCCGTCGTCGCGCACCGGGAACCGGGGCGCGAACCGCGTCAGCAGGGCCATCAGGCCAGTCGCGGCGAAAGCGGAGGCCGCCAGCCACAGTGCCGCGCCGACGCCGGTCTGCGCGGCGAAGCCGAGCATGGCGGGGGCCGCGGCGAGCCCGAGCAGCGAGGGCCCCAGCCAGATGCGGATGCGGGCGCGCAGGGCGGCGGCGAGCATCAGGAGGCCTGCCGCGGCCGTCGCGATCGCGGCGGAGGTCCATGCCGAGCCGGCGCCCGGGAACGAGCCGGCGACTGCCTGCACGTCGAGGCCGACGAACACCAGGCCGAGTCCTCCGACGGCCTCCGCAGACGACTGCAGTCGACGCCGTGCCAGCAGCCACGCGCCGCCCAGGAACGCCAGCGTCACTCCCGCGATGATCCAGCTGCGCACCGCGCGGTCGGCCAGCTCGGCGTTGAAGAAGGTGAACACGATCGCGGCGACCGCGAACAGCCCCGCCCCGGCGGTGGCGAGCACCGACTGCAGGCTCGCGCCGTCGGCCGCGGGCGGCGACGGCCGCAGGGGCTGCACGCCGACGGCGCCCGGAACGGGCCCGGCCTGCGAGACCACGGGCGGTGCCACCTGCACGACCGAGGGCTGCTCCGCCTGGCCCATCGGAGGCGCGACGGCGCCCACCGCGGTCGGCACCGGCACCAGCCTCGGGACGGGTATCAGCTTCGGGACAGTCGCGAGCAGCGCCTCACGGGCGCGCAGCGACTCCGCCGCCAGCGTCGAGGCGTTCCAGAGCGCGACGCCCTGAGGCCCGCTCAGATCGGCCCCGCAGTGCGCGCAGTGCCCCTGCACGAGATGCGACATCTCGCACAGCGGGCAGAGCCGCGCATCGTTCAACCGCTCTATCGCGGCATCCGACCACTTCATGAGCGCCCCCTCGGCTCGTATCTCAGGATGTCGCCGGGCTGGCACTCCAGCACCCGGCAGATCGCGTCCAGCGTGGTGAAGCGCACGGCCTTGGCCCGCCCGTTCTTCAGCACCGCCACGTTCGCCGGGGTGATGCCGATGGCATCGGCGAACTCCTGCACGCTCATCTTGCGACGGGCGAGCATCACGTCGATGTCGATCACGATGGGCATCAGACCACCTCGGACAGGTCCTGCTCGAGTTGCAGCGCCTTGCGCAGCAGGCCCCGCATCACGCTGACCAGCAGCGCCAGCGAGAGACTCACCACCACGCCGAACACGGCGAGCACCAGGATGCTGGGGTTCACCGCGCCGTCCTTCGCCAGCACGATGAACGAGGCGACGAGAAGCGCGGCGGCGGCCAGCATCGTGCCGATGATGATGTCGACCCAGCGGAAGGAGTGCGGGCTGAAGATGCGGTCGGCGCGCACCAGCGACAGCAGCGCGAACACGCAGACCAGCACGATCTGGACCAGGGCGAGGAACAGCACCGCGCCGATGATCCCGGGGACCTCGAGATACGCGAGGCCGGGATTGCGGCGCGCGGTCTCGTCGGCGACGCCGGGGATCATGACCACCTGGACGAAGACCAGCAGTGCGATCAGCACGGCGATCATCGCCCTGAGCAGGAGTGTGGCGACGGGCTGCATGGCGCTCCTATCGAAAGACAACAACTATCTATCGAAAAACGATAGCCAGCGGATGCATAGGAACTCAAGCGGGTGCGAATGATTCCCAGCATCCTCGCGGCCGCACGTCACCGGGCGGATCGAAGCGCGACGTTATGGGGAGTCGGGATCGAAGGGCGAGTCCAGCGCCTCGCTGAGCTCGGCCAGCATCGCCTCGATCTGCGGCTCGACGTACTGTGAGATCGCCGCCTGCACGCTCAGCCGGTGCCGCAGCAGGATGCCGCAGATCTCCCGACCGATCATGTTCGCGTACTCGTCGGCGAGCGCGACCTCCTGGCGCAGAGCGGCCTTCGCCTCGTCGCTCAGCGGAGGCAGCGGCGGCAGCTCCGCGGACGCCTCATCCGCGAGACCCGCCACGGTGAACAGGAACGGCGCACCCGGCACCGGGTCGGGGTCCAGCGGCATCCCTTCGTACTCGGGGTCCAGGCCCTCGGCGGGACGGTACGTGCGCGAGCGGTTGCGGTCGGCCTGATGGTCGAGCTCGGCCTGCAGCATCGGCAGGTTGCGCGCCGTGTACTCCGCGACGGCGTGGTCGACGATCGCCTTGATGCGGGTGGACAGACCGTGCTGCACCCCGTGCGGGACGTTCCCTCCGATCCCCGCGGCGGAGAGGATCGGCGACCCCAGGCAGCGGCGGCACGGAGCGACCCGCCCCCGGTGCGTGGCGGGCTCCCAGCGCGGCACCCAGCGCAGCCAGGCGTCGACTGCCTGGCCCACCTGGGTTTCCAACGACCGCTCCACGGTTACAGGGTACGGCCCGGAGCGCTTCGCGGCGCGGCATCCGCGCGTGTCATCCGTCGCCGTCGCCGTCGCGGCGTCATTCCTCGTCGCCGCGCTCCCACGGCCAGTGCGGGGCGGCCGCCTTCGTGCGGCGCAGGGCGATCGCGATCCAGGCGGCGATGAGGGCCGCTCCCAGCAGCACGGCGCTCGAGCCGCGCGAGATCAGCTGCCCGACGGCCTCGAGTGCGGAGTCGGTGCCCGCCCCGCTCAGCAGTGCGCTGAGCCAGACGAGCACGAGATGCGCGACCGCGGTCACCAGCGCCACGGAAGGCACTGCAAGGAACGACGCCCGTCCGCGGGACAGCGTCGGCCACAGCATCCAGGAGAAGGCGCTGATCGCGCCGAACATGCCGACGATGCCCGGCCACCAGTCCAGCCCCGGCACCGCGAGGATGTCGATGTCGGCGAAGAAGCTCAGCATCCCCAGACCCAGGATGCACAGCGCGGCGAACGAGACGAAGCCGATCACCAGCGACAGAGACGCGGAGACCCCCTGCGGCGGTGTGCCGTGGGGGTCTCCGGTGGTGGTCATGGCGCCACCTTACGCGCGTGCGCGTGGGTGGAGGGCGGTTCAGCGCAGCGCGCTGGGGCCCGCCTCGAGGGTGCGCTCGTACTCGGCCTGCGCCTCCGCGTTCAGCGCCTTCTTCTTGGCGCCGCTGCGTGCGACCCACGCGCCGAACCAGATCGTGAGCTCGCGGGCGAACAGGAAGGCGGCGATCGCGAGCGGCGCGAGCAGCTGCTCGTTGACGATCTCGGCCGACTTGCTGGGGGCGATGCTCCAGAACGGCGCCTGGAACAGCTGGCCCAGGATGTGGCCGCCGTAGGTGGCTGCGGCCACGAGCAGGCCCAGAATGACCCACTTGCCCCAGCGGGCACGGTTGACGAAGGCGCCGAGCAGCCAGAACGCCAGCCAGAAGACGACCACAGGAACCCAGAAGGCCCACGTCGTCAGCGGCTTGAGCGCGGCCTCGCCGATGTTCTCACCCGTGACGTCGCCGGCGAGGGCGCCGAGACCCAGGATCGCGCCGAGGTACAGGATGGCGAAGACCACGGCCGCGACCAGACCGATGCCGCCTGCGGCGCCGCGGTTGCCCAGCTCCCGAGGCGGCTCGGGGGCCTGGACGAAGATCGGCTGCGGGGCCGCGGGCGGGGCGACCGGCTCGGCGGGCAGGACGTGGGTCTCGGCTGCGGATGCCGCTGCTGCGGCCCCTGCTCCGTAGGCGGTGTCCGCGACGGTCGGGGTGTCGCTCACGTGCGAGGTGGCGATCTCGCCGGTGTCCGAACCGGAGGAGTACGAGTAGTCCCGCCCGACGTCGGCGGGCTTCACGTCCTCGTCGGCGGGTGCCGCGTCTACCGCAGGCGCCTCATCGGCATCCGCGGTCTGCTCCGAAGCGGACCGCGACTCGGCGGAGTCGGCTGCGCCGAACGTTCCGGGGTAGTCGCGCTCGGCGGCGGCGAATGCCTCCATGTCGGCGTCGGAGTGCGGCTCGGCGGAGTCGGCGGGGGCTTCGGCGCGGGCCGCGGCGGCGGCGTCGAGACCCTCGTTGGCGCTTCCGACGACGTCGTCGATGTCGTTCGGCTTGTCGTTCTGGGGAACCTCGGGGTCGCTCATGGCCTCGCCTCTCCTGGATAAGGTGCACAGCGAGGGTAACGCGCGCGCAAACGCGCGCCTCGCAGGCGTGCCGACGTGTCGGTGCTTCGCCGTCCGGCGGACGTCAGCCGCCGCCGACCATCTGCTCGAGGATGAACAGCAACCCGGGTCCCGCTCCCAGGGCGAGCCACAGCAGGCCCGCCACCGTCGCCGCGCAGAGGAGCCCGACGATCCAGCTGATCGCCAGGCTCCTTCCCCCCACGCGTGCGGTCATGGCGCCACGATACGCCCGGCGTTCGTCAACGGGCGAGCGCAACGCCGATCAGGGTCGCACCATCGCCGGCGACGACGCCCCCGGGGCGAGGAGCCTCGGCGCGCCTGTGCCGTCGGAGGGCACGGACCAGACCCCGTCGTCGACGGCATATGCGAGCGTGCCGTCATCGAGCCAGGCCGCTTGATCGTCGACGCTGCGGTCCTCAGCCACGGCCGTCTCCTTCATGGTCGCCAGATCCAGCACGTACAGCCGCCAGGGCGACTCGACGCCGGGATCGACCCGCTTCTTGAACGCGATCCGGGTGCCGTCGGGCGAGAGCGACGGGCACTCGACGTTCTTGCGCAGCGTGCGCGCCGTCCACGACGCCAGGTCGCCCTGGGCGAGGTGGGCCCCCCCGCCGGTGGACACCGTCACGTAGAAGGTGTTCTGATCGTCGGCGAAGGTCAGGCCCCAGTAGTTGACGTCCTCCGGCGACCGGAACCGGCCGTCGATGTACAGGCCGAGATCCTCCACCGACTTCACCAGGAAGTCCTGCTCGAGGTCGTAGAAGCCGGTCCTGGTTGAGAAGTCGGTCGTGGCGTACTCGTCCCCGGTCCTGCAGACCGAGATACAGGAACCCGTCGCCGATCGTGACCATGCCGAGCAGTGTGGCCGCGATCAGCAGCCGACGGTAGCGCGGTTCGGCGAGGATGCCGACGGTCTGCCGCAGCGTGGGTCGCATTCCGCCGGTCGGCATCGAGGAGCGGCCGGGGACGAACGCGATGAGCACCAGCACGCCGAGCGGCGCGACGCAGAAGCTCACCATGAACACATCTTTACGATGAGCTATACCCGACACGGATACCGATGGCAATCGTTTTCCAGACCAGGGGTTTCGTCTGCCGACGGATAGCATCCGTGTAACAGCTCCCACGACTCCGGGTGCAATCGATCTCATCCTCAAAAGGACACCGTGGCCACTCGACCGATCGGAACCAGCGTCGTCCGCGCGATCAACGCTCGTGCGGCATTCCGGCTCCTGCTGGACCAGGGCCCGCTGAGCAGGCCGGAGATCGCCTCAGCACTGGCCGTGTCTAAGCCCACCGCATCTCACCTCCTCGCGCAGCTGCGCGAGAGCAGCCTCATCAGGAGCATCGGGAACCGCGACGGCGGCATCGGCCGGGCCGCGGAGCTGTTCAGCGTCGACGGCGGGGTGGCCCACGCGGCGGCCGTGGACGTGACGCCGGAGCGCATCGCGGCCGTCGTCGTGGATCTCACGGGCGCGAGGGTCGGCGAGTACGTGCTCCCTACATCCGATCAGGCGGCGCCCGATCCGGGCGCCCAGGTGCTCGCCGTGCTGCAGGGTGCGTGCGATGGCACGGACGTGGAACCGGCCGGGCTGCAGCGCGTCGTGGTCGGGATCCAGGGGGCGATCGATCCCACCTGCGACCGGTTGCGGTTCGCCGCCCATCTGCCCGGCTGGCAGGATGCCGCACTCACATCCACGCTGCAGGACGCCATCGGCACGACCGTCGACATCGAGAACGACGTCAATCTCGTGACCATCGCCGAGCACGCCCGCGGTGCGGCGGTGGACCACGACAGCTTCGCCGAGCTGTGGGTCTCGGACGGCATCGGCCTGGGATTGATGTTCGGTGGCAGAATGCTCCGCGGACGCACCGGCGGCGCGGGCGAGATCTCCGACCTGCCCCTGCCCGGCGCTCCGGTGCCGCCTGACGAGAACGAGCACGGCGCCAGCGGGATGCAGGCCCTCGCCGGCGCCCCGGCACTGGGGCGCGTGCTCGCGGAGCGCGGATTCGACGGCGCGACGCCCGCCGACGCCATGCGCGCCGCAGCATCCTCGGACTCCCCCGACGCCGAGACCGCGCTCGACGAGATCGCACGCCGCCTCGCCCTCGGGCTGTCAGCCGTGGTCGCGATCATCGATCCGGACGTGTTCGTGCTGGCCGGAGACATCTCGGTCGCAGGAGGCGAACGGCTCCGCGGCCTGGTCGAGCGTCACCTGCACTCCACCGTCGTCGCCCGGCCTCCCGTGCTGCTGTCCGAGCTCGTCGACGAACCGGTGCTCGCCGGTGCCGCGCACATGGCCCTCACCGCCGTGCAGGACGACCTGCTGCGGACCATCACCGGCGGGCAGCGGACCTCCACGGCCGAGGCCGCCTCGGGCAGCTCTCCGGGAACGGGCGCCGCCGCCGACTGACGCACTGACGCCCGGCGGGGAACCCGCCGGGCGTCAGTCTCGGAGTCGTGGTCAGGATGCCGATCGGCCGCGCATCCGCCAGAGCAGCCAGAGGCCGGATGCCGGGAAGATCACGGCGACGGCGATGATGATGAGGAAGTGCGGACCCGCGAGCAGATTCGGGACGAGCGGGTTCTCCGCTTCCGGCGGAGTGCCCGTTCCGGATGCCTCGTGCACCTCGACGGCTCCCGTCGTGGTGAAGGCGGCGAACGAGAACAGCATCAGTCCACCGAACACCGCCACGGGGACGAGGATCGCGACCAGCTTCTCCCAGGTGCGCCACATCGAGCTCATCAGCACGAGCGCCACGCCCACGAACCAGCCCACGACGGGCACGAGATAGCCGCCGAAGCTCAGGGTGAGCGCCGCAGCGATCGCGAAGCCGCGGCTGTGGGAGACGGGGACGGGTGCGGGCGAGGCGACCGCATCCGGACGCGGGGCAGCCGGTGCGGGCGGGGGCGTGTACCCGTCCGGATCCAGCGCCTCGCGCGCGATCACGGCAGGGTCACCGAGCTGAGCGATGCGCGCCTCGGCGGCGTCCGCGTCGAGGCTCTGGAGTTCCTCGGCGATGCCGGCGCGGATCTCCGCGGCGACACCGTGCGGCACATCGCGCAGCGCGACGTCGAGTCGGGCGAGGTAGTCGGAGGTGGCGGTCGTCATGGTGTTTCCTCTCCCACGAGGCGTGAGACGGTCAGGGCGAAGGGCTGCCACTGCGTGCGGAACAGCGCGAGCTGCGCGACTCCGGCGGCCGTGAGCCGGTAGTACCGCCGCACGGGACCGGAGTCCGACGGCTGGTCGAATGTCGTGACCCAGCCGTTGTCGCGGAGCCGCCCGAGCAGCGGGTACAGGGTGCCGATGCTGGCGATGAGCCCGGACTCGGTGAGCGCGTCGGCGAGCTGCCAGCCGTACATCGGCTCGCGGGCGAGCAGGCCGAGCACGCAGTACTCGACCACGCCCTTGCGCATCTGCGCCCCCACGTCCGCTGTCATGCGTCACAAGCTAGCATGCGTCACAAGACAGCACAACACGGCCAGCGGCCTTCGTCTCGCCGCACAAGCTCAGGGGCCGGAGGCAGCTCACTCAGGGAGGGGAGCAGCTCGCTCGAGAACCGGACCGAGATGCGCCTCAGCCGCGCGGCATCCGCACGCCGGGCAGGCTCCACGCGGCGAACGCCGGACCCTCGGCCGCGAGCGCGACGGCGCCGTCGGATGCCGACGCCAGCGTCGCGTCGCCGTACAGCTCTACGGCATCCGCGGCACCGGGCAGGGCGCCGGGCGCGAGCTCGACGTCCGCTCCCCCACGGGTCGCGAGCACGAGCACGCACTCCTCGGCGCTCTCGCGCACGAAGACGACCGTCTCGTCGTCGACGTGCAGCCAGCGCATCCCGCCCGTCCCCAGCACGGGGTGCGAACGGCGCAGCCCGACCAGCGAGCGGTAGGTCTCGAACACCTCGGCGAGCTCCGGCTCGTGCTGCCGCGACCACGGCATCGGCGTGCGGCTGCTCTCGCCGTCGGCGCCGGTGAGCCCGAACTCGTCGCCCGCGAAGATCACCGGCACGCCCGGCATGGTCATCGACAGCCCGACCGCCACCGGCATCGTTCCGGGCGCCGCGTTGGTCGCGAAGCGCGCGGTGTCGTGCGTGTCCAGCGGCTGCATGTTCCCCAGCCGCACCCGCCACGGGATGCCCGCCGTGAAACGGGTCACGGCATCCGCGAAGTCCCGTGCCGTGTAGCGCGGGATGCCACCGATCGGCTGCGTGAAGAACCATGGCTCGGTCACCTGCTGGCCGTCGTAGGTGAGGTACGGCGCACCGATCGGCTCGCTCAGCCAACCCCACAGCGGGCGGGTGAACGCCGGGTAGGTCATGGCGCCGTGCCAGCCGTCGCCCTGCAGGTCGGTGGCCGCGTCGTTGGTCGACTCCCCCAGCACGATCGCATCGGGGTTGATGGCCCGCACCGTCTCGGCGAGGAGCTGCCGCACCTCGGCGTTCAGGTCGACCGCGCCCAGGCGACCGGTCATGTTGGCCACGTCGATGCGCCAGCCGTCGATCGAGTACGGCGGCTTCAGCCACTTGGCGACCACCGAGTCCTCGGCGGTGATGAACCGCTCCCGCAGCGCGTCGCTGGCCCAGTTGAACTTCGGCAGCGTCGGCGTGCCCAGCCACGACTCGTAGGCCGTGTTGCCGGCATCCGTGAAGTAGTAGAAGCTCTCGGTCTCGGCGCCGGGGTGCCCGAGCGCCTGCTGGAACCATTCGTGCCGGTCGCCGGAGTGGTTGCTGGTCAGGTCGCCGATCACGCGGATGCCGCGGGCGTGCGCCTCTTCGATCAGCCTGACGTATGCGTCCTCACCGCCGAGCAGCGGGTCGATCGTGTCGAAGCTGGACGCGTCGTAGCGGTGGTTCGAGGCCGCGGGGAACACCGGAGTCAGGTAGAGCAGGTCCACGCCGAGCGCGACCAGGTGGTCCAGGTGCTCCACGACGCCCGGCAGGTCTCCTCCGTAGAACTGCTTCGACCGGCCCGGCACGACGGGGTCGACGGGGTCACTCCAGGAGGCCGGGATCGCCCAGTCCGGGGTAGGATGCTCATCGGCCTGCACGGACCGCGCGAAGCGGTCCGGGAACACCTGGTACATCACGGAGCCGTGCAGCCATGCCGGCGCGGCGGGGGTGGCCGCGAGCGCGAAGTCCTCGGCATCCAGGGTCTCGCCGATGTGGATGCCGGTCTGGTTCAGCCATTCGACCCTCCCGTCCTCGTGCAGCAGCACGAAGCGGTAGCCGTGCCGCGGGTTGCGCACGTGGATCGGCGCCTCCCACCAGTCCCAGCCGTCGGCGGCGCCGAGCAGCACGGCATCCGTCCACTCCGGCTCGTGATCCGGGTTGGACCGGGTGCGCACCGCCCTCAGCGGACCGTACCCCGCCGGCACCCGCAGTCGCACGGAGACCGTGTCGCCGAGCGCGGGGGCGTCGTCCGAGACGAAGAGCGGTGAGCCGTCGTGATGCGGGAGGGTCATGACAGGCATCCTGCCCTACTTGACCGCACCCGCGGTGAGTCCGCCGACGATGTACTTCTGCAGCAGCAGGAACAGCACCATCACCGGGATGGCCGCCATCACGGCGCCCGCGGAGAACGCCGACCAATCCGCGTAGCGCGGATTGGCGACGAGCTTGGTCAGGCCGACCACGAGCGTCTGCTTGTCGGGGTCGATCAGCATGATGCTGGCGATGACGTACTCGTTGACCGTGCCGATGAACGACAGGAGGGCGACCACGGCGAGGATCGGCGCGACCAGCGGCAGGATCATCGTGAAGAAGATGCGGGCGTGCCCGGCTCCGTCGATGCGAGCGGCCTCGTCGAGCTCCATCGGCAGCGTGTTGAAGAAGCCGTACATGAGGTAGGTGTTCACGCCCAGCGCGCCGCCGAGGTAGATCAGGATCAGGCCTGTGGGCGTGTTCAGCCCGATCGCGGGGAACCAGTCCCCCAGCGTCGACATGAGCAGGAAGATCGCGACCACGGCCAGCAGCTGCGGGAACATCTGCACCACCACGATGGTGACGAGGCCCACGCGGCGTCCGGTGAACCGCATCCGCGAGAACGCGTACGCGGCCAGTGCGCCCAGGAAGACCGTCACGAATCCGGTCACCGTCGCGATGACGAGGGTGTTCCAGAACCACATCGGGTACGGGTTCTTCGGGTCGGTGAGGATGCGCACGTAGCTGTCGATGCCGATGGCGGAGAACAGCTGGTTCGACCCGGTGAGCGTGCCCTTGGGGTTCAGCGAGGCGGAGACCACGTACAGCAGGGGGAACACCGCGAACGCGCTGACGACGATCGCGACGACGTGGCGCCAGCCGGTGTCGCCGAACCACTTGCCGAACGAGCGGCGGGCGGGGCGCAGGTCGCGGACGGAGGAAGCGGTGCTCATGTCAGTTCAGCTCCTCGAGGGCCTTGGGCTTGCGGAAGCTGATGATCGAGATCGCCGCGCCGACGATGAAGATCAGGATCGTGAACGCCGATGCCAGACCGTAATCGCGGGTCTGACCGGTGAACGCCACCTTGTAGACCATGGAGATCAGGATGTCGGTGTGCCCGACGGGGATCGACACGTCATCGAAGCGGGGACCGCCGTTGGTGAGCATGTAGATCAGGTTGAAGTTGTTGAAGTTGAAGGCGAACGACGAGATCAGCAGCGGCGCCACCGTGACCAGCAGCAGGGGCAGCTTGATGCTGCGGAAGATCTGCCAGGGGTTCGCGCCGTCCATCTCGGCCGCCTCGTTGACGTCGGACGGGATGCCCTGCAGCGCGCCCATGCACACCAGGAACATGTACGGGAAGCCCAGCCACAGGTTCACGATCAGCACCGACACCTTCGCCAGCGTCGGGTCGGTCAGCCAGGGGATGGATGCTCCGCCGAAGAAGACCTGGTTGAGGAAGCCGAAGCTCTCGTTCATCATGCCCGCCCACACCAGCGCCGACAGGAACGCCGGGAACGCGTAGGGCAGGATCAGCAGGATGCGGTAGCCGTTGCGGAACCGCATCCGGGTGTTGTTGAACACCAGGGCGAGCAGCAGCCCCAGGAAGAACGTGGACGCCACCGAGATCAGCGCGAACACGAACGTCCAGATCGTCACCGAGATCAGCGGCCCGCGGATCGAGGCATCCGTCACCGCCCGCAGGAAGTTGTCGAAGCCCACCGTGATCTGCCAGCCGGGAAGCAGCTGCTCGCCGTTCTCGGCGGTGAACGCGCCGACGCCGGTGTCGCGGTAGACGGTGCCGGTCTTGGTGTCGGTCATGGTCCCGGCCGCGGTGTCGTACTCGAGCGTCGACACGTACCGGTAACCGCTGCGTCCGTCGGGCGTGCGGATCGTGCCGTCGTTGGGGTCGTCGCTGAACGGGATCGACAGCTTCTCCACCTCGTCGGAACGGGAGATCACGTCGGCGAAGGACAGGCTCGTCCATCCGTCGACGGAAACCGCCCGGTCGCCGTCCATGCCTGCGCCCTGCACCTTCTGCAGCGGCTGCTCATCGGTGCCGACCCAGACGTCGCCGTCCTCGGGATCGGTGACCAGCAGGCCCAGTGCGCCGAGCTTCTCCACGACGGTCACGCCGTAGGTGGGCGAGTCCGCCACCCGCTCCTGGGCGGAGCGCATCAGCGATGCGACGGCCTGGTCCTTGCTGCCGTTGTGCCCGGTGCCGTAGTTGGTGAAACCGATGTACCCGGTGTACAGGAGCGTGAACACCTGGAACAGGATCAGGAAGATGACGCCGGGCGTCAGATACTTCGCCGGGACGTGTCGCCGGGAGAAGTAGATCCAGTTGACCAGGATCGCCACGACCACGACGACACCCAGCACGACCCATTCGGATGCCGTGTAGAGCACGAACGCCGCATACAGGGCTATCGCGTCGACGATCGCCAGAAGGCCGATCTTGAGCAGCATCCAGCCGACGTGCCCCGACGCCGCCTCGGCGATCGCGGCAGCCTGGCGCTGCTTCCTCGTGCGGGGCGCCTGCGGCGCCTCCAGCTCAGTGACCTGGCTCATCCTCACCCCTTTGCGCACGGCTGCCAGGACGGGGCACGTGCCCCGTCCTGGCAGCGGTGGACTGCTTCACTCGACCTCGGCCGGTCGGCCGAGATCGGTCGCGATCACTTCTTGATCGCGCCTGCGACGTCGTCGGCCAGCTTGGTCCAGGTGGCCTGCGGGTCCGCGCCCTTGATGATCGCGGCCTCGGCGACGCCCCAGAACTGCCAGACCGAGCCCATGGCGGGGATCGCGGGCATCGGCACGGCGTCTGCACCGACGGCCTGGAAGCCGGCGATGATGGGGTCGGATGCCGCCTTGTCGGCTGCTGCGGTGAGTGCGGGCAGCACGTTGCCGGCCTTGAACAGCTCGAGCTGGACATCGGACGTACCGATGTAGTTCACGAGGAAGTCGTTCGCGGCGACCTTGTTCTTGGACTCGGAGCTGATGAAGAAGCCCTTCACACCGGCGAACGGCGAAGCGGCCTTGTCGGTGGGGCTGGGGATCTTGTCGATGGCGACCTTGATGCCCGCGTCCGTGGCGGCTCCGACGTTCCAGGGGCCGGTCAGCCAGAAGGCGGCCTTGCCGTCGAGGAACTGCTGCTTGGCGATGTCACCGTCGATGTCGGTGTTCAGAGTGCCGGCCTTGCCCTGCGCTGCCAGCCAGTTCGCGAAGGCGATGCCGCCGTCGTTGCCCAGCTGCAGGTTGGTCGGGTCGTAGGAGCCCTGGGCGTCGGTGCCGAAGACCGGGGCGCCGAACGCAGTCTGGAACGGGTACAGGTGGTAGGGGTTGCCCTCGGCGCCCTGCTCGACCACGAACGGCTGGTCGAGGCCGGCCGCCTTGCCCTTCGCGATCATGTCGTCGAAGCTCGTGGCGGCCTCGGGAACGATGGCGGTGTTGCGCAGCACGGCGATGTTCTCGACCGCGTAGGGGAGCATGTAGACCTTGCCCTCGTAGGTCGAGGCCTGCAGTGCGACGGGCAGGTAGTCCTTGGACGTGTCGCCGAGCTCGAGCGGAGCCACGACGCCGTTGGTGGACAGCTCGCCGAGCCAGTCGTGCGCACCCATGGTGATGTCGGGGCCCTTGCCGGTCGGCACCTGCTGGATGAAGTCGTCCTTGATGTTGTCGACGTTCTTGCCGACGATCTGGACCTTCACGCCGGTCTTCTTCTCGTACGCCTCTGCGGCGCCCTTGACGGCGTCGACGCGCTCCGAGTCGACCCAGACGACCAGCTTGCCGGCCTTCGCGGAATCGCCGCTGTCCGAGCCCTTGTCGCCCGTGTTCGCGGACGAGCAGCCCGCGAGCGCCAGGGAGGTCAGGACGGTGATCGCAGCGAACGCCGCGATGCTCCTCTTGGTCACCTTCATTGGTGGGTGCCTCTCTCGATGTAATGGGGCCTGCACGATTGCAAGCGCTTACAGTATGCATGAGCGAGGCACGGTAACGCAATGGAAGGAATCGTCGATATCAACCTGTTATCCGGGAAGTCTGGTGTTGCAAGACATTGAAAGCGCTTCCAGACGGACAGTGAAACGGCATCCTCGATAGACTTCCGGCATGGCTGACAGCTCATTCGACATCGTGTCCAAGGTGGATCACCAGGAGGCGGACAACGCCCTCAACCAGGCCCGCAAGGAGATCGAGCAGCGCTACGACTTCAAGGGCACCGGCGCCTCGATCTCGTGGAGCGGCGAGCAGATCGTCATCGTCGCGAACTCCGAGGAGCGCGCGAAGGCGGTGCTGGACGTGTTCCAGTCGAAGCTCATCAAGCGCGGCATCTCCCTGAAGAGCCTGGAGTCCGGCGACCCCGTCGCCAGCGGCAAGGAGTACCGCCTGACCTCGTCCCTGAAGGACGGCATCTCCAGCGAGAACGCGAAGAAGATCGGCAAGATCATCCGCGACGAGGGTCCGAAGGGCGTGAAGTCGCAGATCCAGGGCGACGAGCTGCGCGTGCAGTCCAAGAGCCGCGACGACCTGCAGTCCGTGATCGCGCTCCTGAAGGGCAGCGACCTCGACATCGACCTGCAGTTCATCAACTACCGCTGACCCGCGGCCGCCGTCATACCGGCATTCTGCCTCTCCTCAGACGTCCGCGCACCCGCTAGGCTGGGGCCCAGCGGGGCGTTAGGGGACGCTCCGCCCGGGATTCGTGGGGAATCCCTGGGGTTCATCGGGGAAGCTGGGGTCATTGGGGTGTCCGTCGACGAAGAACAGCGGCTGGGGTCCGCGAGCACGGCGAAGAAGCAACTGCTGGCCGAGGGGGTGTTCCACCTGATCGGCGAGCGCATCGTCACCGGCGAGCTCGCGCCCGGGGATCGCATCCGCGACGCCGACGTGGCGCGCGAGCTGTCGGTGTCGCGCACGCCCGTCCGGGAGGCGCTGCAGCGGCTGGAGCGCATCGGCCTGGTCACGATGTACCCCAGCAGGTACACCGAGATCAGCCGCCTCACGCCCGAGACGATCCGGATGTCGCACGACTTCGCCGGTCTGCAGGCGGGCGTCATCGTGCGGCTGTCCTGCCCGCGGCTGACGGCGGCCGACCATGACACGCTTTCGCCGATGATCGCGAGGATCGCGGCGAGCGTCGACGACCCCGCCGCCTGTTCGCAGGCACGGCGCGAGGTGATCGGCTACCTCGCCGCCCGGAGCGGCAACACCCTGCAGCAGTCGCTGGTCGACGAGGCCTCGATGGCCCTCGCCCGAGCGCTGCGCGGCTTCACGATCACCCCCGAGCACAGGCCTCGTCTGCTCGACGCCTGCGGCGAGCTGGACCGGGCGCTGCGCGACGGGGATGCGGATGCAGCGGAGCAGGCCTGCCGCGTGATCTACGACGTGGCGTGAGCCAGGGCATCCGCTCGGTCAGCGCGACGCCACCCAGCCGGTGACCCAGCGCTCCAGCCGGGCATAGGCGTCCTCGCGCGCCTCGTGGCGCGACAGGAACACGTCGTGCAGCGCGCCGTCGATGCGCTCGACCGTCACCGACGAGCCCAGCCGCAGAGCGGCACGGGCGATGTCGTCGACGACCAGCACGCTGTCCGCCCGCGTGAGCTCGTCCGACCAGCGCCGCGGCACGGCCGTGCGCGCCGACAGCAGCACGCAGATCGGGACGTCGATGTGAAGGCCGGCCGAGACCATCCGATGCCCCTGCAGGATCGCGTGCAGCCACGCGGCGTGCACGGTCATGGTCTGCTCCGGGCGCCAGGCCAGATCGACCTCCATGGGATCCTCGGGATCGGCCACCTCGTTCTGCGCCCGCGTGTAGAACCCCAGGTCCACCTGCGGCGCGGCATCCTTCGGCCACCACCGCGCCTGCAGCTCGACCATCGGCGCGATCGCCGGGCGCGCTGCACCGAGCTGGAACTCCAGCCAGGGCGAGTTGAGGATGACGGCGTCTACCTCGTCCGGATGCCGGGACGCCCACAGGCTGAGCGTCAGCCCGCCGGTGGAGTGCCCGAGCAGCACGAGGCGGCGCCCCGCTGCATCCCCCCGCGCCGCGAGCGCGGCCTCGATGTCGGCGTCGTACTCGGCGAGGTCCGTGATGAACCCCGGCGTCTGACCGGGACGCAGGCTGCGGCCGTACTTCCGCAGGTCGAGGGCGAAGAAGCGCGCGCCCCGCGAGGTCCAGAACCGGGCCAGGCGCTTCTGGAAGAAGTAGTCCGACCATCCGTGCACGTAGAGCACGTCGACGTCCGCGAGCGGACGCCGGTCGCGGAGGCGCCACCACGGTCGCGGCTCGGGCAGTGCGCGCACGACCGTCGCGACCACGTCGCCCTCGGCATCCGGCTCCAGCGGCAGCGTCAGCTGCTGGAACTCGTCGCCGAGGACATCAGGAACCCACTCGCCCATGAGGTCAACCTAGGCCCTTCGTCGGATCCTGAGCGAGCGAAGCGAGACGAAGGGCACGGCTCCGAAGCGACGACTCACTCCCCGCGCGAGACGCGGACCATCTCGTCGCGCGGCACGAGCTTGACGCGCTCGCGCGTGCTCTCGTGGGCCTCGCCCAGTGCGATCTCGTGCGCGTCCAGGCGGTGCCACCCGTCCAGGTCGGTCCACTGGACGCCGCGCTCGGCGAGCAGCGCGGGGATCGCCTCGTCGGACGGGTCCTCGGGATGCCACCACGAGCCCTGGTCGTTGATCAGGTGCTGCACGGTCTCCATGGCATCCGACTTGGTGTGGCCGATCAGGCCGACCGGGCCGCGCTTGATCCAGCCGGTCGTGTAGATGCCGGGCACCCGCTGGTTCGACTTGGTCTCCAGCACCTGGCCCTCGCGGTTCGGGATGACGCCGTGCTTCTTGTCGAACGGCACACCGGCCAGCGGAGAGCCGAAGTAGCCGATCGCGCGGTACAGCCCCTGCATGGGGACCTCGCGGAGCTCGCCGGTGCCGACCGCGCCGCCGGCGCCGTCCGACTCGGTGCGCTCGTAGACGAGGGCCGCGACACGGCCGTTCTCGTCCTTCTTGACCTCGACCGGGCGCGCCCAGAAGTGCAGGTGCAGACGACGGGATGCCGTGCCTCCCGCGTTGTTCACGGAGTCGAGCTTGCGCCAGGACTGCATGATCCGGTCCATGACCATGACCTGCTTGTTGCTGGCGACGGCCTGCTGGGAGGCCTCGTCGTACTGGAAGTCCTCGTCGTAGACGACCATGTCGACATCACGCAGCTCGCCGAGCTCGCGCAGCTCGAGCGGGGTGAACTTCACCTGCGCCGGGCCGCGACGGCCGAAGACGTGCACGTCGGTGATCCGGCTGGCCTTCAGCCCCTGGTAGACGTTGTCGGGGATCTCGGTCACGAGCAGGTCGTCGGCGTGCTTGGCGAGCATGCGCGCCACGTCCAGCGCGACGTTGCCGTTGCCGATGACGCCGACCGACTCGGCATCCAGGGTCCACTCCGGTGAGACGTCCGGATGCCCGTCGAACCAGCTCACGTACTCGGCTGCGCCGAAGGAGTGGGCCGCATCGATGCCGGGGATGTCCAGGGCGGAGTCGCGCACCGCTCCTGTCGCGAAGATGACCGCGTTGTAGTGGCGCTTGAGGTCCTCGAGCGTGATGTCGGTGCCGAAGTGCACGTTGCCGAACAGGCGCATGTCGCCGTGGTCGATCACGTTGCGCAGCGCGTTGATGATGCCCTTGATGCGCGGGTGATCCGGCGCGACGCCGTAGCGGACCAGGCCGTACGGCGCCGGGAGCTGCTCGAAGAGGTCGATGGAGACATCGAACTTGCGCTCGGCCTTGAGCAGGATGTCAGCGGCGTAGATGCCCGCCGGTCCCGCCCCGACGATGGCCAGCTTGAGCTTCGTCAATGGGGTTCCTTCCGTCAGCTGCTGCGATCGGCCAGAGTCTCCGCGAACCGGGTCAGCGACTCGCGCACGGTGCCCTTGGGCAACGGTGCGAGCGCGGCGACGGCATCCGCCGTCCAGGTGCGGGCGAGCTCCATGGTGCGCCGGGTGGCGTCATGATCGCGCAGTTCTGCGAGCGGCCCGTCGAGGACGGCGGGATCCGCCCCCTCGGCGATGCGCGCGACGCCCTCGTCGATGCGCGCGGCCAGGTCGATGTCGGCGGGCGCCGTGCCGGTCTTCAGCAGCAGCGAAGGCATGGTGGGCACGCCGGCCCGCAGGTCGGTGCCGGGAACCTTGCCGGTCTCCTCGGCATCCGCGGAGAGGTCGATCACGTCGTCGAGAAGCTGGAAGGCGACGCCGACCTTCTCGCCGTAGACGCGCAGCGGCTCCTCGAACTCGGCGGGGGCGCCGGAGAAGATCACGCCGCCCTGCGTTGCCGCGGCGATCAGCGAGCCGGTCTTGTCGGCGAGCACCTGGATGTAGAACTCGATGGGGTCGTCGCCCGGCTGCGCGCCCACGGTCTCGTGCATCTGACCGAGCACGAGACGCTCGAAGGTGTCCGCCTGCAGGCGCATCGCCCGCTCGCCGTGCCGCGACATGATCTGGCTGGCGCGCGAGAAGAGGATGTCACCGGTGAGGATCGCGACGTTGTTGCCCCACACGCCGTGCGCGGCCGGGACACCGCGTCGGGTGTCGGCGCCGTCCATGACGTCGTCGTGGTACAGCGAGCCCAGGTGGGTGAGCTCGAGCGCCTTGGCGATGTCGATCACGGCGGCGCTGTTGCCGTCGCCGAGCTGGGCGGTCAGCAGCGTGAGCACGGGGCGGATGCGCTTGCCACCGGCCTCGTAGAGGTAGCGGGCGACGGCGTCCGCGACGGGATCCGCCATCCTCAGCTCGTCGGCCAGACCCGCCTCGACCAGGTCGAGGCCCTCCTCGATGCGCGTGGCGATGCGTCGCGCGGCGGGACCGAGGAAGACGCGGTCGCTGAAGCCGAGTCGGCTCGCCAGTCGCGTGCCCGGGGAAGCGGGGCTCGAAGTCACGTGTTCCAGCCTACCTGCGCGCACGGGCGCACATGTCCGTCCTGTCGTGGCCGGGTCGCGTGGATGCTCAGGCCAGGGCATCCACGAGGGGCCGGAACTTCACGCGGGTCTCCAGCAGCTCCGCCTCGGGGTCGCTCCCCGCCACGATGCCGGCGCCCGCGTACGCCGTGACGGCGCGAGCGCCGGACTCGTACTCGGGAGCGTCGGCGAACTGGGCGCAGCGCAGGGCGATCGCCCACTCGCCGTCGCCTGAGGCGTCGATCCAGCCGACCGGTCCCGCGTAGCGCCCGCGATCGAAGGGCTCCAGACGGCGGATCGCCTCGACCGCAGCATCCGTCGGGGTCCCCGCGACGGCCGCGGTGGGATGCATGACGCCGACGAGATCGAGCGCCGAGGCGCCGTCGTCGAGTTCGCCGCTCACGTCTGTCGCGAGGTGGAAGAGATTCGGCAGCTCCAGCACGAACGGGGCGTCGCTCGCCGTCAGGGTGCGGGTGTGCGGGCGCAGCGTGGCCAGCACGCTCTGCACGGCGAAGCTGTGCTCGGCGAGATTCTTCGCACTGGCGGCGAGATCTGCAGATGCGACGGAATCGGCGTCCGGGTCGGCGCCGCGACCGATGGTGCCGGCCAGCACGCGCGCGGTGACCGTGCGGGCGTGCGTGGTGACGAGCGTCTCCGGGCTCGCGCCGATCAGGCCGTCCACCGCGAAGGTCCAGGTGTCGGGATAGTCGGTCGACAGCGCGCGCACGAGACGGCGCAGGTCGGCACTGCCGGGGACGGTGCCGGTCAGGTCGCGAGCCAGCACGACCTTGCTGTACGCGCCGTCCGCGATCTCGTCGAGCGCCCTGCGCACGGCATCCTGGTAGCTCTGCGGCGTCTGCGCACCGGGGCCGACGCGACCTGCCCAGTGCGGCGCGAAGCCCTGAGGCTCCGGCACGTCGGCGAAGCCCGGCTCGTCGGCGGTGCGGATGCGGGTGATCCAGCTGCGGCCGTCTCGACGGCCGATCACGGCCCGCGGCACGACGAGCACGCTCGCGGCGGACGAGTCCTCGTCGAAGGTCAGCGCGCCGAACGCGACCAGTCCGGTGCCCGGAAGGCCCACGGGGTCGTCGACCTCGGCATCCTGCACCAGCTGCCGCCAGGCATCCGCGACGATCGATGCGCGGGGCCGGTCCTGACCGGCCGCGACGCGGACGGTCGCGGCGATCCCGTCGCCTGCGGCCACGATCCCCTCGCCGCGGCGCAGCCATGCGACGGGTCCGGCGGCGGAGGTGTGTGCCAGCAGATCGTCGACGGGTGGGATCTCGCGGGTCTGCGCGACCAGGCGGGTGCTGCTCACCCGTCCAGCCTACTTCTCGGGCTGACGCTCCATGCCCAGCGCCTCCAGACGGTCGAGCCACGGGTCGGCGGTCGCGTCGTCGAACGGGGCGATCTGCGCGCGCACCTTCTGCTCCAGGTCCAGCGCCAGCGCCTCGAGGTGCGCGATCACGTCGGCCGGGTAGCCGTACTGCACCAGGTGCTCGGCCCACTCGTCGCGGTCGTCGACCCATGTGCCGCGCTCGCCCTCGACGCGCACGACGTCGAGGTCCATGTCGATCCCGTGCGCGAGCGCGGGCATGCCGGGCTCGCCGTCCTCGGCATCCGCCGTCCAGCGCAGATCCCAGGCGAGGTCGATGTAGATGCGCATGCCCTTCGGATGCCCGCGGTTGATCGTGAGCGCGAGGTCGGCGGCGCCGCGATCCGGGTCCGGGTGCGGGATGAGCGTGATGTTCGGAGCGGGTGCCGTGAACTCGCGCCCTGGACGGCTGCTGCGCCATCCCCGCGGCTGTCCGACCCAGTCGCCCCAACGATCCGAGCCCAGGTAGACCTGCTCGTTGGTCCAGTGCGGCGAGCCGTCCCATTTGCGCCACTGGACGATCATCGGTGTGCCGGGCTCAGGACGGTTCGCGCTCACCCGCCGAGTCTATGCCCGGGTCGGACCGGCGCAGATCGGGGGCCGACACGCCACATTTCGGACGTTTCCCGCGAATCCGTCCGTGATCTGGCGTGTCGGCCCCCGAAGTGGAACAGCCCTTCGCGCGAAGCGCGCAGCATCCGCCCGCTTTAGGATCGAAGCATGGAGCCGAACCGCGCCGACCTCGGCAAAGATCCCTCGCACGTCAGCGGCATGTTCGACCAGGTCGCCGCAGGCTACGACCGCACGAACACCGTGATGACGTTCGGCAATGACGCCTTCTGGCGCGCGGCGACCACGCGCGCCGTCGCCCCGAAGCGCGGCGAGCGCATCCTCGACCTCGCCGCGGGGACCGCGTCCTCCTCGGCATCCCTCGCCGGCAGCGGCGCGCAGGTCGTCGCTGCCGACTTCTCCCCCGGGATGCTGGCCGAGGGCCGCCGCCGGCACGGTCACCTGCCCAACATCACGTTCGTCGAGGCGGATGCCACGAATCTGCCGTTCAAGGACGGCGAGTTCGACGCCGTCACGATGTCGTACGGCCTGCGCAACGTGCAGGAGCCGAAGAAGGCGCTGGCCGAGCTGTTCCGGGTGACGAAGCCGGGCGGGCGCATCGTGATCAACGAGTTCTCCACGCCTCCGGGGAAGCTGTTCCGCGGGCTCTACCGCTTCTACAACGCGCAGGTGCTGCCGAAGGTCGCCCGCCTCGCCGGCACCAACGGCGACGCCTACGACTATCTCAACGAGTCGATCCGCGACTGGCCGGACCAGCGCACGCTGGCCGGGTGGATCCGCGAGGCCGGCTGGACGGACGTCGAGTACCGCAACCTGTCGTTCGGGATCGTGGCCCTGCACCGCGGACGCAAGCCGCTGGCCTGAGCTCTCGGCCACAACTCCGGAGATCCGGAGGCGTTCGCCACGTTCTGGCGTGTTTCGCGCCGCGCTCCGGTCAGATCTCCGGAGTTATGTCGTGCAGATCGCTCCGAGTCAACTCGCCGCGAGGCGCTTCTTCTCGACCTCGACGTCGAAGTCGGCTGCGGGCCACTGCGGGTCGATGTCCTCGAGCGCGGCGATCAGCAGCTCCTGCACGGCGAGGCGCGCGTACCACTTGTGGTTCGCCGGGATCACGTGCCAGGGCGCCTCGGCCGACGAGGTGCGCTCGAACGCGGTCTGGTAGGCGGACATGTAGTCGTTCCAGCGCAGCCGCTCGTCGACGTCGCCGGGGTTGTACTTCCAGTGCTTGTCCGGGCGGTCCAGGCGCTCCATCAGGCGCGCCTTCTGCTCGTCCGGCGAGATGTGCAGCATGACCTTGACGATGCGGATGCCGGATGCCGCGACGCGGCGCTCGAAGTCGGCGATGGCGCCGTACCGTCGCTCGATCTCCTCCTCGGATGCCAGCTTCCGCACCCGGCCGATCAGCACGTCCTCGTAGTGCGAGCGGTCGAAGACGCCGATGAAGCCGGGCTGGGGCAGGCGGCTCTCGACCCGCCACAGGAAGTCGTGCGCGCGCTCTTCGTCGGTCGGCGCCTTGAACGCGACCAGCTCGATGCCCTGCGGGTCGACTCCGCCGACCACGTGCCGCACGATGCCGCCCTTGCCTGCGGTGTCCATCGCCTGCAGCACGAGCAGCACGGCATCCTTCGCGATGCCGGCGCGCGATTCGGCGAACAGCCGCTCCTGCAACTCGCCGAGCACCTCGCGGCGCGCGGCGAGCTCCTTCGCGCCCTGCTTCTTGCCGCCGTCGAAGCCAGGAGTGCCGTCGGCATCGACGTCCTCCAGCCGGAAGCCCTCGCCGACCTGCAATGCCTCGGCCCATGTCGTCTTCGTCATGCCTGCCATTGTGCCGGGTGCGGCGCCACGTATGCGAGAAGCACGGTGTCGGTGGCCCCGTGCACAATCGGACCATGGACACCTCGCTTCTCGTGATCGTCGTCGCCGTGATCGCCGCAGCTCTCGCCGGTGGGCTCGGCTTCGTGCTCGGCACGCAGCGCGGGCGCGCGACGGATGCCGCGAGTCAGGCCGCGGCGGGCGCCGCGCAGCTGCGCGTCGAGGCGCTGGAGCGGGATGCGGCCGCGCTGCGTGCGGAGACCGCCGGTCGCGTGCAGGAGGAGCGCGCTCTCGCGGAGCAGCGGGTGGCCGAGGCGCGCCGGCAGGGCGAGGCGGCCGTCGCGGATGCCAGGGCGCAGGCGCAGGCGCGCCTGGAGCACGAGCGCTCGGAGCACGTGCGGCGGCTGGCCGAGGTGCGGGACGAGGCGGAGGCCGACCTTGCTGACGAGCGCCGCCGTGCGGCCGAGCGTCTGGAGGAGCTGAAGGCCGATCAGAAGCGGCTCTCCGACGAGTTCGACGCCCTGAGCCGGCGGGCCCTGGAGGCCAATTCCAGGGCGTTCCTGGAGCAGGCCGAGGAGCGGCTGAAGCGGAGTCAGAGCGAGGGCGCAGCCGAGCTGCAGAAGCGGCAGGACGCCGTGCAGCAGCTCATCGAGCCGATCCAGAAGACACTCGACACGGTGAAGACCGAGATGACCACCGCCGAGAAGGCACGACTGGAGGCGCACGCAGCGCTCAGCGAGCAGGTGCAGTTCATGCGGCAGTCCTCCGAGACGCTGGGGGCAGAGACCCGCAACCTCGTGAATGCGCTGCGGGCGCCGCAGGTGCGCGGCCGCTGGGGCGAGCTGCAGCTGCGCCGGGTGGTCGAGGCCTCGGGCATGGTCAACCACGTCGATTTCGACGAGCAGCTGCACCACAGCACCGACGAGGGCGCGCTGCGTCCCGACATGGTGGTGCACCTGGCCGGTGACAAGCGGGTCGTGGTCGACTCGAAGGTCGCGTTCAACGGCTACCTCGAGGCCATGGAGGCCACGGACGACGCCGTGCGCGCCCAGCGCCTGGCAGCGCACGCCCGGCATCTGAAGAAGCACATCGACGACCTGGGCACCAAGGAGTACTGGGACGTGGTCGCCGGCTCCCCCGAGTTCGTGGTGATGTTCGTGCCCGCCGAGCCGTTCCTGGCTGCGGCGCTCGACCAGGACGCCACCCTGTACGAGTACGCGTTCGAGCGGAACGTCGTGATCGCGACGCCCTCCACCCTCATCGCGCTGCTGCGCACCGTCGGGCACGCCTGGCGACAGGATCAACTCGCACAGGAGGCGCAGCAGATCTTCGCCGTCGGCAAGGAGCTGCACAAGAGGCTCGGGACGCTCGGTCAGCACCTCGCGAAGCTGGGCAAGAGCCTGAACAGCACGGTCGACGCCTACAACAGGTTCGCAGGCTCGCTGGATCGCAACGTGGTCACCCAGGCGCGCCGATTCAGCGCACTGCAGGGGCTGGAGGAGGTGCTCACCGACACCTCGCCGGTCGAGGCCCTCGCGATCGCGCCGTCCAAGGCCGACCTGTACGAGCTCGAGGCCCCTGCGGCGGACGACGAGCGGTACGCCAGCGCGGACGTCGGCGAGATCGCCCGGCGGCTCGAGTAGAGCACCGGCCGGCCGGCCGGCGACCCTCAGCGCTCCAGCGGCACCTCGATGATCTGCGGCCCCGCCACGGGCGAGGTCAGCGCCTGGTCCAGCGCGGAGCGCGTGGTCACCTGTGCGAACTCCCACCCGTAGGCGGCGGCAAGTTCGCGCAGGTTCGCGCCGTGCGGCGTGTAGAAGGCACGATCGAGGTCCTCGGCGGGAGCGGATGCCGCCACCTCGAGCCCGTCGAAGATCGTGCCGCCGCCGTCGTTGCCGACGATCACCTGGATGCGCGGCCGCGGCTCGTCCGCCGGCAGCAGCAGCGCGCCGACGTCGTGCAGGAAGGCCAGATCGCCGAGGAGCACGCGCGTCACGCCGACCGCGCCGGCGGCCTGGCTCGCCAGCGCGATGCCGAGAGCCGTGGCGATCGAGCCGTCGATCCCCGCCAGCCCCCGATTGGCGTGCACCGGCACCTTCTTGCCTCCGAGCACCTGGTCCGCCACGCGTACCAGCCGTGAGGATCCGAACACCAGGCGGTCGTGCGGCCAGGTGGCGCGCCAGACGGCATCCGCGAGGATCTCGCGATCCACACGGCGCCGCACCGCGTACAGTTCGGCCCGCACCGCGCTCAGCCGGGTGGCCTTGTCCTCGGACGACAGCCCGTCCTGGTCCGGTGCCGGGGCGCTCAGGTCGATCACCTGACCTGCCGAGGCGTTCATCCACGCACCCAGCCACTGCCGGTCGGCCGGCCCGTCGGTCACCGCCACCGCGGCCGCCGAGGTCGTGCGACGGTTGAGATCCAGCTCCTCGCCGCCGCCGCGCACCGCGACCACGTCGACGTCGGCCCTGGCGAGCAGGGCCGCGACCTCTCGGCTGAGGGTCGGATGCCCGAAGACGACGGCGCGCTCGACCCGGCCGCCGAGCGCCTCGTCCCGCAGCAGCTCGCGGTAGCCGTGCACGATGAGCCGGCCGAAGCGCGCACCGCTGACGATCTCGGCGATCAGCGGCCAGCCGCCCCGATGCGACAGCTCTTCGGCATCCGCTCCGGCATCCGCTCCGGCGACCACGACCGTGCGCGGGCCGCGGTCCAGCACCAGCGGGTCCGCGGCCGCGCGGGTGGGCGCGGGACCCGGCACGGCATCGGCGGCGCCCGCCGCCGACAGGGGTTCGCGCGCGGGAAGGTTGAGGTGCACCGGGCCGGCGACTCCGGGGACGCCGTCGCCGCGCAGGCCCAGGGAGGCCTCCACGGCGGCACGGGCGAGGCCCGTCCAGCCGCTCTCCGGCGCCGTCGGCGGCACCGGGGCATCGATCGCCATCCGGGTGAAGGGGCCGAAGATCCCCTGCTGCACGGTGGCCTGGTTCGCGCCGATGCCGCGCAGCTCCGGCGGGCGGTCGGCGGTCAGCAGCAGCAGTGGGACGCCGGAGTGGAAGGCCTCCATCGTGGCGGGCAGCAGGTTGCCCGCCGCCGTGCCCGATGTGCAGACGATCGCCACCGGGACTCCGGTCTCGCGCGCGATGCCGAGGGCCGTGAATCCGGCCACGCGCTCGTCGATGCGCACGTGCACCCGCAGGTGGCCCGTGCGGGACAGCTCCATGGCTGCCAGCGCAAGCGCCTGCGACCGCGAGCCCGGAGCGAGCACGAGGTCGCGCACACCGCTCCCGATCAGTCCGGCGAGCAGCTCGGCGGAGGCTTCCGAAGCGGGCGAGGAGGAGGGGACGGGCCCCGTCACGAGCGCGGGTCCGCGCCGTCGGGGTCGTCGTCCAGGCGCGCCAGCTCGGCCTCGAGCTCACGGATGCGGGCATCCTGCTCGGCGTCGTGCATGCGGCGCAGCACCCGCGGGTCGTCGTCCGGAGGCACCACGTAGGCCGTGTTCACCTCGTCGGCGCGGAGCCGGCCGAGCGCGAACCAGAGGATGCCGCCGATCACCGGCAGCAGCAGCACGATGAGAACCCAGGCGGTCTTCGAGACGCCACGGTGCCGCGTCGCCGGCTGCACACTGCAGTCGACGATGCTGAACACCCAGAACCCCACGGCGAGGAAACCGCCGATGATCAGGAAACGCGCCATGCTTCCAGTGTAGGTCGCCGGGCCCGGACGGGCCCCGGTGCCTCATCGCCGCCGCACAGCGCACGCCTAGCGCGCGCTCCTAGACTCTCCTCTGTGAAGAAGTTGCCACCCCTCCTCGTCTACTCCGTGCTGCGGCTGCTGGCGTTCCTCGTGCCGCTCGCGATCATGTGGTTCTTCTTCCCGATCTTCCAGGAGTTCTGGTGGCTGGCGGCCCTGTTCGCCGCGCTGATCGGCATGAGCATCTCCCTGCTGTTCCTGCGCGCGCCGCTCTCGGACGCGTCGCGCGACATCTACGCCCGCCGCAACCGCACCGACTCCGATGCGGATGCCGAGGACCGCGCGACCGACGAATGAGCCGCAGGGCGTGTCATGCACAAGGAGCGGATGCCGATCGGCATCCGCTCCTTCCGCATCAGGGCGTCAGCGCCGGAAGGTCACGTGCGTCGTGCCGCTCTCCGCCACCTCGCTGACGACCTCGTAGCCCTGCTCGAGCCCGCGCAGGTCGTCCCACAACCGCTCACCGCGGCCGAGCAGGATCGGTGCGATCGCGACGTGCAGTCGATCGACGAGGTCCGCGCGCAGGAACTTCCGCACGACGTCGACGCCTCCGCCGACGCGCACGTCGCCGCCCGCTGCCGCCTCGATCGCCCTCGCCAGGGCGTCCTCGGCCGTCGTGTCGATGAAGTGGAACTCGGTTCCGTTCGCGAACTCGATCGACGGCTTCGCGGTGTGCGTGAGCACGAACACCGGCACCTGGAACGGCGGCTCCTCGCCCCACCAGCCCCGCCAGTCGGGGTCGTCGCCGAACAGATGCAGCCCGAACATGCCCGCGCCCATGATCTCGGCCCCGGTTCCCTCGAAGTAAGCGCTCGCGTACTTCTCGTCCACCCCGGTGGTGCCCTCGCCGGAGGTGTCTCCCAGCACCCGCTCGCGGAAGGTGCGCGTCGACACGTACGCCGCGGTGAGCCGCCCCCAGTCCTCCCCCATCGGGTTCTCCGGGGTCTGGTCGACGGTGGTCGCGAACCCGTCGAGCGAGATGTTCAGGTCTACTCGTACTGCCACGGTCTCTCCTAGCCGTTCGCGGGGTTGGTGGCCTTGCCGTCCAGCCACAGCACGTCCGAGGCGTCGCCGTGCGTGCCGGCGCTCCCGACGTGCTTGTCGCTGATCTGCGGCCCCTTGGTGATCACGTGCACGAGCGCCATTCCGTAGCCGCGCGACAGATCGTAGTCGGATTTCAGCCACTCCAGAATGGGGGTGGCCTTGGTGCTCGAGTCGAAGCCGCGCTGTGACGCCAGCTCGATGAACTGACGCGGTGTGAGACCGGTCTTCGTCTCGATGTTGTCGAGGTATGCCTGGAAGGACATGCGGTGTTCTCCTGCGTTTCGTGGTGGTCAGTCGAGGTCGGTCTGGATGATGACGGCAGATGCGTGGATGCCGATCAGACGCATCGTGCCGGTGCCGGTGTTGGTGAACCGGTGCGGCACGAACGCCGGACCGGTGACGGTGTCACCCGCACTGGCGACGATCTGCTCATCCCCCACCTGGAAGGTCGCGTCCCCCTCGAGCACGACCCAGGTCTCGGGATACGGATGCCAGTGCAGACCCGATCCCTTCCCCGGCTGGTTGTCGACGTAGAAGTACGACACCGCGGCCCCGTGGTCACGGCCCTCGAAGCGGCGACCGGGGCCGGCCCCGAGCGGGATCTGGGCTGGTGCGACGAGCGTCGGCTCGGCGAGTGTTTCGATCATGATCTGCTCCCTGTCGTGTGCACGCCTCACTCTTCCGCCGCGCGCCATGCAGGCCTAGAGTTTCGATGTGGATCGAAACATACGAGGGCGACCGATGGAGGGTCACGAGCACCCCGATCACCGCGTCGACTTCCACCTGAGCCCCGGCGACATCCAGGCGGTCCGTTTCGGCATCTCTCCCGGTCACGAGTTCGCGCACGCCGTGCGGGTCCTGCTGCGACCCGAGCAGCATCCGCTGCAGTGGGGCTGGCTGCGGCAGGTGCGCGACAGGCTGCCGCGAGAGCCTTTCGGCCTCCTCGCGCAGGTGATCGGCGCCGACGGCTACATGCCCGACTTCCTCACGGCGGACGCGAAGTGGGACATCACCCCGGTCGACGAGCTCGCGGCGCTCCGGGAGGCGCCGATCCCCGGCATCCTGGTCGATCTCGGCAAGATGATCCTGCGCTCCTCCGGCGAGCGCCGGGCCGCGCTCGTCCGGATGCACGCAGATCCCGTGCGCGCCCGAGCGCTGATCGCCGACGCCTGGGATCAGGTGTGGGATGCCGTGCTCGCACCCGTCTGGCCGCAGCTGGAACGACTGCTGCGCGCTGACATAGCGGTGCGGGCGCGCACGATCACCGCGGACGGCCTCTCCGCCATGGCGGGAGGGCTGCACCCGAACGTGCGATGGAGCGACGGCGCCGTGCGGGTGCGCCTGCGCCGGCACAGCGAGGACGTGGACTGCCGCGGCTCCGGGCTGGTGCTGGTCCCTTCGGTGATGTCCTCGTGGGGATGCATGGTGATCACCGAGGCGCCCGCGCAGCCGACGCTGTTCTACCCCGCACGCGGGGTCACGGCTGGGTGGGCGCGCGACAGCGCGGAGCTCGAGGACGCCCTGGGCGCCCTGCTCGGCCCTGCACGTGCGGGCATCCTGCTGCGCGCTCACGTGGCGCGCACCACCACCGGGATCGCGAAGGATGCCGGGATCGCCGCCTCCACGGCATCCCATCACCTGACGGTGCTCCGTGACGCAGGACTGATCGCCAGCTCGCGCGAGGGCAATCGGATGCTGCACCTGCGCACGCCGCTCGCCGAGGCGCTGGTCGGCGCGGCGCTGTGACTCAGGCCGCGACGAGCGCCCAGTACATCAGCGCCGCATAGCCGACCGACGACAGCGAGGTCAGGCTCAGGGCGATGATCAGCTCGCGGGGCGTCCGGTACGTCCAGACGATCAGGATCGCCGGGATGATCGCCAGCAGCACCAGCATCGAGAGCCACGCGACGGGGTACAGCAGCAACGCGAAGACGACGGTGATCAGGAACGGCACGATCACGAACAGCGTGTACACGACCTGCGTGGCGCGCTTGCCGACCAGCACGGTGAGCGTGCGCTTGCCGACGGCGCGATCCTGATCGATGTCGCGCAGGTTGTTGGCCAGCAGCACGGCACAGGCGAACAGCCCGGCGGCGACCGCGGCGAGCCAGGCCTCCAGCGGCAGCGCGAAGGACTGCACCCACGTGGTGCCGAGCACCGCCACCAGCCCGAAGAACACGAAGACGAACAGCTCGCCCATCGCGTTGTAGCCGTACGGGCGCTTGCCGCCGGTGTAGAACCAGGCCGCGACGATGCACGCCGCGCCGACGATGAGCATCCACCACTGCTGCGTGCGGATCACGATCGCCAGCCCCGCGACCGCCGCCAGCGCGAAGAACACCAGGGCGGTGTTCAGCACCTGCTTCGGCGAGACGCGACCGGAGGCCGTGAGCCGGGCGGGGCCGACGCGATGGGCATCAGTGCCTCGGATGCCGTCGCTGTAGTCGTTCGCGAAGTTCACGCCGATCTGCAGCAGAACGGCGACCGCCAGGCACGCCAGCGCGATCACCCAGTGCAGGTGCGGATCGGTGACCTGCGCGGCCCCCGTGCCGAGGATGACCGGTGCGACGGCAAGGGGCAGGGTGCGCAGTCGGGCCGCTCCCACCCAGTCGCCGAAGGTGACCGGACCGGCCTCGATCACGGGCCGCTTCGCCGGGTTGCCGGATGTCTGCCGCTTCTGCGGCGCGTGCTTGCGCGAGGACGTGCGCGACTTCTTGGAGGTTCCTGCCACGACCGAATCCTATCGAGCAGGCTCGCTCCGCCGGTCAGGATGCCGGCGGCGAGACGATCGGGCGGTGCTCGTAGTAGGTCTGCAGCACGATCGTCGCGCGCGTGCGCACGTTGGCGATCGAGCGGATGTCGTTGACCAGCTTCTCGAGGGCCCGCGGCCCCTTCACACGGACGAACAGCATGTAGCTCGCCTCGCCCGCGATGGAGTGGCACGCCTCGATCTCGGTCAGGTGCTCCAGCAGTTCGGGGGCGTTGTCCGGCTGGCCGGGATCGATCGGCGTGATCTCGATGAAAGCCGACAGCGGCTTGCCGACCTGCTCAGGGTCGAGCAGCGCCTGATAGCCCGTGATCACACCGCGGGTCTCCAGGCGCTTGAGCCGGGACTGCACGGCAGAGGTGGACAGCCCGACGGTCTCGGAGAGCTGCGCGAGGGTCACCCGCCCGTCGCGGGAGATCTCGGCGAGGAGCGCGTGGTCGACAGCATCATCCATGAGTGGAATAATAGTTGCTGAATCCGGTGTTCACCGGAAAATTTCCGTTTCTGACCACGATCGGAGGCTTCGATGTCCACCATCACCAGCACCATCAACACCATCATCGGCGAGCCCGAGGTCGTGGAGGACGCATCGACCGCCGAGACCAGCGCGGCCTGGAAGCTGCTGAAGGACGCCGCGATCGCGCTGCGCCCGCTGCAGATCAAGGACGGCTCGGTACCCGAAGCCGCCGACCGAGAGGCCGCGGCCCAGCACGTCGCCGAGATCATCGCGGGCATCCGCGCGCTCGCCCCCGCCTTCCCGCACGACGCCGACTACCTCGACGCGCTCGTGGTCGACTTCCAGCGCTGGGCGGACGGCGGCTTCGCCGAGCCCGACTTCCTCGACTCGCTGATGGCGTTCCAGCCGCAGCAGCACCGCATCGACGGCATCCGCCACCTCGTCGTCTTCCCGATGTACACCCAGAACGGCTCGAGCGACCGCCTCGTGGAGGCGCTGATCGTCGAGACGATCTGGCCGGAGTTCATCGCCGAGCTCGAGGCCGGCGATTACGGCAACAAGCTGTTCGTCTCGCTGCGGCTGGTCGACTTCACCCCCGGCTACGACACGAACTCGGCCGTGCTGTTCCCCGAGACCGTCGCGATGCGCGAGATCCCCTCCTTCACCTGGGGCGCGATCTTCCAGGACCGCGAGGCGGCCCGCTACCGTCGCGTCGTCCGCGCAGCATCCGAGATCACCAATCTCGAACTGCCCGAGCGCGCCGCAGCCATGCTCGACGACCAGCAGATGACCGAGAAGACGTTCGTGATGTGGGACATCATCCACGACCGCACGCACATGCGCGGTGACCTGCCGTTCGACCCGTTCATGATCAAGCAGCGGATGCCGTTCTTCCTGTACTCCCTCGAGGAGATGCGCTGCGACATGACGGCGTTCCGCGAGTCCGTCAAGATCGAGCGCGCGTTCGACGCCCGCGTCGCCGCGGGCGAGCAGCTCACCGACGCCGAGCAGGAGATGCACGACTACGCGCACCTCGTGCAGTACGCGGTGATCTTCGACCGCATCTTCCGCTTCGCGATCACGGGCAACCGCACCCGCAACTACGACGCGGTCGGCGGTCAGCTGCTCTTCGCCTGGCTGCACCAGCACGGCGTGCTGCACTGGACCGACACCGCCCTCGCCTTCGACTGGGACAACGTGCCCGACGCCGTCGTGGCACTGGGCGACGCGATCGACGACCTGTACTGGCACTCGATCGACCGTCCGAAGATCGCGCACTGGCTGGCGGCGTACGAGCTGGTCCGGGGCACGCTCACCCCGCACCCCGCCTCGCAGTGGGCACGCGGGCTGTCCGACGAGATCCTCGCGGGAGCTCCCAAGGGCTACACCGACGCCGTGATGGACGACGAGTTCCCGCTGTCGATGTTCTTCGAGACCCTCGACAAGAAGATGAAGCCGGTCATCGAGTCGACCGTCGGCATCCGCGGCACCGACAACTGACGCGCAGTTCTGAAGGACGTTCCCGCTTCTGAAGGATGATTTCCGGCGGGGCGTCCTTCAGACTTGCATCCATCCTTCATCCGCGACGCAGGGAGCGACCATGAACCGCACGATCCTTCTCGCCGGAGCGACGAGCGCCGCCGGTCTCGCGGTCGCGCGAGCCCTGATCGAGGCGGGCGCGACGGCGATCGCGACCGGTCGCTCTGCGGAGCGCCTCGCACCCCTCGCGGACGCCGGTGCACGGGTCGAGGTGGCGGATGCCACGAGCCTGACCGACATGACCGAACTCGCCGAGCGTGTCGGAGCCGTCGACGGCGTGGTCTCGCTGGTCGGAGGATGGCGCGGTGGCGGCGGGCTCGCCGGTCAGAGCGACGAGGACTTCGACGCGCTGCTGCCCGCTCTTCAGGCCGTGCGCGCGACCAGCCGCGCCTTCGACGCCTCGATCAGGGCATCGGATGCCGGTCGCTTCGCGATCGTCTCGTCCACGGTCGTGAACAAGCCGCTGGCGGGTGGCGCGAACTACGCCACCGTCAAGGCCGCGGCCGAGACCTGGGCCCGTGCCGTCGCTCAGGGCTACGCGAAGGCGGCGCGCGACGCGGGGACGGACCTGCACGCGGCATCCGTCATCTTCCGCGTCGAGGGAGCGCTGGACGTGGACTCCCTCGCGCGTGCCGTCATCGCCCTGTGGGACGCGGACGCCGCCGACCTCAACGGGCGCGTCGTCGACCTCGCTCCAGCAGTTCGACCAGCCTGATGGCCGGGCCGGTCAGGATCATCAGGAACATCGCGAAGTAGCCGATCTGCGGCACGAGCAGCGCGATCACCAGCGCGACGAGGAACAGCGCGATGGTCACGGTATCGGCGCGGATGCCGTCGCGCAGGCGCGGGTCGGGGATGTCATGCAGTTCCCGGTGGCGCCGCAGATAGGCGCGGATCGCCAGCAGCATGAGGTTCGCGAAGATGAGGGTGCCGATGTACAGGCACTTCTGCGCCACGTCGTCGTCCATCGCGCCGAGCATCGCGGTCGGCACGGGAAGCCACACGATCGTGAACATCCACGCGATCGTCAGCCCGATCAGCGCACCGGACGTGCGCTCGACCCGATCGAAGATCCGATGGTGCGAGATCCAGAGCGACGCGATCAGCACGAAGCTCATCACGAAGCTGAACAGCTGACCGAAGTCCTCGCTGAGGTACTCGAGGACCGTGCGTCCCTCACGTCCGAGATCGATGACCCCTTCCATCAGCGGCAGGATCAGCAGGGTCATCGCGATCGCGACCACCCCGTCGGTGAAGGCCTTCAGCCGGTCGGCGGAGAGCAGTGGACGTTCTGACGTCTCGTGCGTGTCGGTCACCGAGGAATGCTCTCGCGCGGGCGTGGCGGCGTCAAGCACCTTCGGCGGCGATCTGCGGAACAGCCGCGTTCGCGTAGGAATCGCTGAGCCGGCGATAGGCGCGGGTGCCGAACGCGATCAGCACGAGCAGGACGATCGCGATCCCCGCGAAGACGAAGATCAGTGCGATGCCGCGTGCCTGCCCCTCGCCGAGCAGCCAGCCCCAGGCTCCCCGCCCCTCGGCGGACTCGATGAACGGGATGATCACGTACTGCGCGATCGGGGCGATCAGGAACGCCGTGACGGGAGCCGCGGCGGCCTCCATGGCCGAGGCGAAGCCGAACACCCTGCCCTGCCGCTGGTATGGCACCACCTTCTGGATGACGGTCTGCTCGGCCGCCTCCACGGCCGGCGAGAGCGCCATGTACAGCCAGCAGCCCGCCACGAACAGCGGCCACCAGTCGCGGATCGCGAACAGCATCCCGATCACGCCCATCACCCCGACGAGCAGCAGCATGGTGCGGATCGGATTGCTCCCCAGGCCGACCGTCGAGACGACGATGCCACCGATCAGGAAGCCCGTCGAGGCGACCCCGAGCGCGATGCCCCACATCTGCACCGACATCAGCTCGAGCCCATAGGGATCCATCAGCGCCATGTAGACGCCGCCGACCAGGTTGTTGAGCATCGAGAAGAACAGCAGCGCGAACAGCGCGGGCACGGCTCTGATCGCCCTGATGCTGCCGCGCAGGTCCATCGCGGACGGTGCATCGGGATCGGGCTCCGGCTGCTCCTCCGGGATGCGGATGAACAGGATGTGCACGAGTGAGACGACCGTCAGCCCGACGGCGATGACGAGAGTGCCGCCCATCCCGAGGAACCCCACCGACAGACCGCTGAACACGCTCGTCACGAGGAACGCCAGCCCCTGCACGGTGCCGACCATGCCGTTCGCGTTCGCGTGCCGCTCGACGGGCACGAGCAGCGTGACGGTGGTGGACAGCGCGATGCCGCGCATCTGCTCGACGACAGCCCCGAGCAGGATGATGCCCGCGAACAGCCAGAACCAGGGGCCTCCGAAGTCCAGCAGCGCACGTTCGGGCTGCCACAGGAAGATCAGCCAGGCGAGCACGAACGCGACCGCCGTGATCACGCTGGAGAAGACGAGCACGGCGCGCTTCCGGTGCCGGTCGACGATCGTGCCGAACACGATCGAGAAGATCGCGATGAGCAGCATGTAGGCACCACCGACGATCCCGGTGGCCATCACGTTCCCGGTCTCCAGGTAGACCCAGAACGTCAGCGCGAACCACAGGAAGCTGGTGGTGACGTTGGCGACCATGGTGTTCACCAGCACCTGCAGGAATGTGCGCATGGGACGAGGGTAGGCGGAGATGCCGACGTCCGGCAGGGATGTCTGGAGATCGGGACGGATGCCGCGCTCTAGGCTTGTACGGTGAGCACTCTGCATGACACCGCCGTCCGCGGCTTCGCATCCGACAACTACTCCGGCATCCACCCCGAGGTGCTCGCGGCGATCGCCGCGGCCAACGACGGCCATCAGATCGCGTACGGCGAGGATCTCTACACGACCCGCCTGCAGGAGGTCTTCGCGCAGCACTTCGGCGAGGGCGTGCAGGCGTTCCCCGTCTTCAACGGCACCGGCGCGAACGTGACCGGTCTGCAGTCCATGCTGCCGCGCTGGGGCGCCGTGATCTCGGCCTCCACCGCGCACATCAACGTGGACGAGGGCGGGGCTCCCGAGAAGATCGGCGGCTTCAAGCTGCTGACCGTGCCGACCGACGACGGCAAGCTCACCCCCGAACTGGTCGACCGCGAGGCGTGGGGCTGGGGCGATGAGCACCGTGCCCAGCCGCTGGTGGTCTCGATCACGCAGTCGACCGAGCTGGGCACCCTCTACACGGTCGACGAGATCAAGGCCCTCGCCGACCACGCGCACGAGCGCGGCATGAAGCTGCACCTCGACGGCGCGCGCATCTCGAACGCGGCCGCCGCCCTCGACGTGCCGCTGCGCGCGTTCACGACCGACGCCGGTGTCGACGTGCTGAGCTTCGGCGGCACGAAGAACGGCGCCATGCTCGGCGAGGCCGTCGTGGTGCTGAACCCGGCCGCCTCGGACGGCCTGATCTACAGCCGCAAGTACAACATGCAGCTCTCCTCGAAGATGCGCTTCGTCTCCGCCCAGCTGATCGCACTGCTGGAGGGCGACCTGTGGCTGCGCAACGCACGCCACTCGAACGCCATGGCCCAGCGCCTGCGCGGCGAGGTCGAGGCCGGGCTCGCCGACGGCTCGATCCAGGGCGTGTCCTTCTCGCAGCCGACGCAGTCCAACGGCGTCTTCGCCGTGCTGCCAGACGGCGTCGCCGACAAGCTGCGCGAGAGCTTCCGCTTCTACGACTGGGATGCCTCCCGCAACGAGGTGCGCTGGATGTGCAGCTTCGACACGCAGGAGTCCGACGTCGACGCTTTCGTCGCCGAGCTCGGGCGGCTCACCACCGCCTGAGCCTCTCTGCTCTGTTCGAGACCACCGGTCGGCGACGAGACCACCGGTTGCCGGCGTCGGCAACTGGTGGTCTCGTCGCTTGGCAGTGCTCTCGACCCCTGAACGTGCGGGTCAGGCGGCGGGCGCGCCCAGCCACTCCCGGTAGGCGTCGACCGTGAAGGGACGGCCGAGGAACGCCTCGATCAGATCGGCGGCATCCCTGCGCCCGCCGGGCTCGAGGATCTCGCGCCGGTAGCGGGTGGCGGACGCCTCGTCCATCAGGTCCGTGAAGCCGGTGAGCAGGTCCCGCGCGATCACCAGGCTCCACTGGTACGTGTAGTAGCACGAGCCGTAGCCGGTGAGGTGGCCGAAAGCGGCATAGGAGTGCGTCCCCCGCAGGTGCTGGAGCGGGCTGGACACCTCGTACCAGTGGTCGGTGGCGGCTGCGAGGTCCTCGGGACGGTCCATGTGCAGGTGGTACGAGACACGGGCGTGACCCAGCTGCGTGCGCACCAGGAGCGCCCGGCCGAAGGCATCCGCCTCCCGCATCCGCGCCACCAGCTCCGCCGGGATGGGCGCGCCGGTCTCGTCGAGCGCGAAGGAGGCCAGCACGTCGGCATCCCACACCCACTCCTCCAGCATCTGGCTGGGCGCCTCGACGAAGTCCCACTCTGTGGCGACGCCGGAGAACGGCGCCCATTCCTGGTCGCCGCCGAGGATGTCGTGCACGAGGTGCCCGAACTCGTGAAAGAAGGTCTGCACCTCACGGTGCTCCATCAGCCCGGTCGGGAAGTTGCAGACCAGGGCCGCCTCGGGCAGCACGCGGCCACGCACGCCGGGGGCGAGCCCGAACACGGCGGCGTGGTTGAACTTGCCCTCACGCGGGTGCAGGTCGAGGTGGATGCGCCCGATCCGCTCCCCCGCGCGCAGCACGTCGTAGGACCGCACCTCGTCGTGCCAGGCGGGAACGTCCACCGGCGCGTACTCGATGCCGAACAGGCGACCGGTGGTGCTGAGCAGGCCACCGAGGACGCGGGTGAAGTCGAGGTGGCGGCGCACCTGCTGCGCATCCACGGCGAAGCGCTCCTCGTGCAGTCGGGTGAGCAGATACATCTGGTCGGCGTTGGTCACGCCCTCGGCATCCGGGACGTCCTCCCGCAGCCGATCCAGCAGGATCGCGTACTCGGCCTCGGCCGCCGCCTTCGACGCCTCATCGACCTCGTCCAGGAACGAGGCGACCCGCGCCCCGGAGCGGGCCATGCGGTCCTCGGTCTCGTAGTCGGCCCAGCTGGCGTACCCGAGCAGCTCCGCATGCTGCTGGCGGACGTCGAGCAGCTCGGCGAGAACGGGGTCGTTCTCGGGCCAGGCGAGGTCGGAGCGCGCGGCGCGCAGCGCCCTGCGCGTCTCACGGTCGTGCGCGTAGTTCATCACGGCCATCACGTCGAGATTGTCCGTCGACACCGCGACCAGGCCGTCGTCGCCGACCGGATGCCCGGCCAGGAAGTCCTCGGGGAGTCCGGCGAGCCTGTCCGGGGCGACGCGGATCTCGCGGCGTCCCTCGCGGATGTTCCGCGCGAAGGTCACGCTGAGCTCGGTCTCGCGGGCGGCGAACGCGCGCAGGCGCTCACGGGTCTCGGCACCCCGGTCGGCACCGCCGCGGCGGAAGTCGCGCTGGATCTTCGCGAGCAGCCGGGCGGCGTCGGCGTCGAGGCCCTCGGCATCCGCCGCGCCGAACACCGCGGCCAGGTCGGCGTCGGTCATCAGCTCGGCGTCCTTCGCCTGCGCGGCGGAGGTGCGCGACTCCGCGGCCTCGCGCACGGTCCGGTCGGGGTGCACCTCGGCGAGCACCTCGGCCTCGTTGTAGGCGCTGCGCAGCTCGATCTGCAGGTCGTTCCACAGCTGCAGTGCCTCGAGGGCGGTGCGTGAGGAGCCGTCCTTCAGACGGGCGGCGAGTTCGTCGACGCGCGCGAGGCGCTCGTCGGTGCGGGTGCTCGCGAACGCGAGCCAGTCGGCGGATGCGGTGGGGAAGGCGATGGGTTCACTCACCCGACCGAGCCTACGCGGGCGCCCTTCGTCTCGCTTCGCTCGCTCAGGAACCGGTTCTGCTGTCAGCGCAGCAGCCCGAGGTGGGCCAGTGCCTGGCGGAGCAGCGTGCCGCGGCCGCCCTCCATCTCGGCGGAGAGACCGTCGGATGCCGCTTCCTCCGGCGAGAACCAGGTGACCTCGAGGGCATCCTGGCGCGGCTCGCACGTGCCCGTCACGGGGACGACGAACGCCAGGGACACGGCGTGCTGCCGGTCGTCGTGGAAGGCGCTCACACCGGGGATCGGGAAGTACTCCGCCACCGCGAACGGCGTCGGGGAGACGGGGAGCAGCGGGAAGGCCATCGGGCCCAGGTCGTTCTCGATGTGCCGGAACAGGGCGTCGCGGACGGTCTCGCCGTAGCGGACGCGACCGGACACCAGGGTGCGGGTGATCTCGCCGAGCGGCGTGGACCGCAGCAGCACGCCGATCGAGGTGACCTGGCCCGCGCCGTCGGTGACGACGGGGACCGCCTCGACGTAGAGCATCGGCAGGCGGCGCCGCGCTTCTTCGAGTTCGATGTCCGACAGCCACGCCGGGTTGGAGTCCGCGGCGGGCACGTCGTCGAACCCGAAGCCGCCGTCGGGGTCAGGATCTGGTGTGCGCACCGCCATGAGACATTTCTACCAGCCGCTCCGCGAGGGCGCGGGCCTTGACGAGCGCGGCCTGACGCCCCGGGCGCTTCGCGATGTCCTCGATGCCGGTCAGTCGGGCGGCATCCGCGGGGATCCACCCTCGAACCGCCGCCTCGGTGAGCTGCGGAAGCACGAGCCCCGCCATGTCGAGGACGCGGTTGAGCCAATGCGGCAGCGTCTCCGCCCCGGCTGCGAAGGCGATCGATTCGGTGATCACGGGCCAGAGCACGGCGATCGTGCGCGGCTCCTTCTCGATGGCCCGCATCATCCTCGCCGGGCTCACGTCGTCGCAGGCGAGCAGCACCGGCATGACGTGCCTGACGGCCTCCCAGCCGATCAGACCGTTCGCGGTGAGATTGGCGACGAGGCAGATGCCGCCGTCTCCCCATTCGCCGTCGTGGCAGAGCGCGGCGAGCGCCACGGCGTGCATGGACGTGGTCAGAGGGCCGCGATGCACCCCCGGTTCGCGTCCGATCCGGCGTTCGAGGCGCGCGCCGTCCCAGGCCAGGTAGACCTGGTCGGCGGACCGGCCGTCCGGATCGGGCCGGCCGTCGCGCCACGGGATCGCCGAGCACTGCCCCTCGTTCTCGAGGTCGTACGTCCAGCCCGGCTTGGCGATGCGGAACGCCTGATCCGGTGCATCCGCCGGCCGCAGATCGATCGCGAGCATCTTCGTCTTGGCATCCGGATCGGCCCACTCCGCCGTGATCGTCGCGCCGTCCACCACGGCGGGGATCGCGCCGGCGCCCTCCGGCCAGACGTCGTCGAACGCGGGACCTTCCGGCGTTCTCCTGACCGGAGCCGACTCCATCGCGGGAAGGGCTGTCACGGCCGCCTTCGCCGCGGTCACGGCGCGTGACGCACCCGACCGGGAGGCGAGGGCGCGCAGCCCGGGAACCGCGAGGACGTCCGTCGGCGCGATGCCTTCGTCGACTGCGGCGAGCGCCGTGGGCACGAGCTGAGCCAGCGCGTCCGCGAGCTCGGCCGTGCCCGACAGCATCCGCGGTGCCGCCAGCGACTCGACGATCAGCCCGTCCAGGAGCGGCCAGACCACCGAGGCGAGCCCCTCGTCGGCGAGTTCCAGGCACACCCTCGCCATGGCCGCGAGGTCGCTGGCGTCGAGGTGCTCGACGTCCATCAGCTCAGGGCGCAGGAGTCCGCGTTCGAACGCCTCGATCACGCCGGTGAACGCATCCTCGGCGGCGCGGGGATGCAGCTGTCTGAGAGCCCCGATGAACCGGGCGGCGACGGGCAGGCCGTAGGGGGCCGCATGACGGGCGCCCTGACGCAGCATCACGCCCCGGGCGGCGAGCGGGTAGCTCTCGAAGCCCTCGCCCACGGTCTCGGTCCAGGTCGGGAAGACGGCGCCGTCGTGCCACGATCGCCAGCTCCGCTCGGACAGCTCACCGCAGAGGCCGCGCAGCGAACGCGGCACCACCACGTCGGCGGCACGCCGGCCGTCGCCGGAGGGAGACGGTTCGAGGGGTGGTTCGACGACGGGGTCCGCGGCATAGGCGACCGCGACCGCACCGGCCGACGCCGCGACGGTGCGGTCTTCGTGGTCGACGACGGGGATCGACACCCCGGCGAAGCCTGCCCGCAGCTCCTCGGTGAGCAGGGAGAGGTCCAGCCGGACCAGCGCGAGGACGAGATCGGATGCCCGTGCGGCGGCGCCCTCGTCCTGGTGGACGCGCAACCGTGCGAGCAGGTCCTGCGGGTCGACCCGCAGGTCGACCCAGGACGGCGTCGAGAGCATCACGGGCACCCGACCCGCGCTGCTCAGCAGTTCGAACTCCCGGGTGATCATCAGCCCACGGGCGGCCAGGTGGATGTCCTTCAGATCCCCGGCGACCCAGTCGGCGATGTAGTGCAGGCCTCCCGCCCAGCGCTGTCTCACGCCGCGCAGGGCCGTGCGCGCGGCATCCGGGTCCCGGTGCGCGAGCCGCACGATCTGGTCGAGGAACGCCTCGGCTTCGACGTCGTGCACCTCCTCCGGCTTGGCCAGCAGACGCCCAGCCATCGCAGCCAGCGCCTCGGGTTCCGCGGGCTCGGGCTCGAGGCGGGGCGCCGTCCACACCTCCGGCGTCGGCTGCCAGCTCCCGCGGCCTGCCTCCGCCGCCTGTTCGTCGTCGACCCCGGTCGTCCCCCACGCGTCGAGGACGTTCTGCGCGGCCTTCACGAGGGCGGCGTCGCGCTCTCCCGTGAGCGCGCGCAACTGCTCGACCAGTTCGCCGGATCCCTCCGCCTGCGGGCGCGGACGGGCGGCGAGCGAGGCGAGCACGCTCAGCCGCGTCTTCTTGCTCTTGACCGCGAGAGCACCGGCGGCGAGCTCGACGAACAGGTGGTCGTCGGATGCGGCGATGAGCCGGGGCGCGAGAATCTCCACCACCGCGGCGTCTCCGGCCGAGAGCACCGGGACGAGGGCGTTGGCCCGCGCCAGGAGCTCGTCGTCGGTCGCAGCCAGCGTGTCCGCGATCACGCGTGCCCAGACCGCGCGATCGCCGGGACGCTGCGCGGTCTCCAGGCCGATGAACGCCAGTTCGAGCGTCTCGTCCCGCGACATCCAGCCCGCCTCGTACGCCGCGGGGAACGCCTCTCCCCACGAGGCGGTGGCCGGCTGTGCCTGCTCGACCGCGACGCGTGCGTGCTCGATGAACCGCCCGCGGATCACCTCGGCGTCGATGAGGTCGCGATCCGGGAAGATCTCCGCCGGCCGCCCCAGTGCGGCGGCTGCGAACGCCGACCAGTCCTTGAGGTACTCGACGCTGCGGGGGATCTCCAGGTCCAGCATGTGCACGAGCCGCACAGCCGCACCGCCGTACACCGACGTGGAATTGACCCACGCCCGCCGCCGCGAGACGCACGCGAGAGCGATGAACTCGGCGGCGAACGCGGGGCCGCGCTGGGCGATGATCTCGGCCTGGATGCCGTCGGCGAGCGCGTGCGGCGTCGGCAGCACGTCGATCGTGCGGCGGGCGTCCGCGCCGAGGCGGATCGTGAACACGCCCAGGCGCGCGGTGTCGACGTCGATCGAGGAGCGCCACCCGAAGGTGTTCTCGCCGAGTTCGGCGAAGCTCCCCCACTCCCCCTTGCGCAGGCCTGCGAGCGCCTCCTTCTGCTGCGCGGCGGTGCCCAGGGGAAGGTTCGGGAGCTCCTCCAGCGCCGCGTCCCCCCAGCCCAGCTCGCGGAAGATGTCGATCGCGCGGGCGAGGTCAGTCGTCATTCGTGTCGTTCTCCTCATCGATGCGCCCCTCTGCGAGGAGCACGGCCAGCAGATGCTTGCACGGACCGCGGCCCGTCCCGTGCGTCAGATGCCACGTGCAGGTGCACGAGACCGGGTCGATCGCCACGAGGTAGTCGCCGTCCCCCGAGCGCACGCGCCATCCCGCGCCGTCGCGCCGCACGGCGTCAGAGGCGAGCAGCCGGCGGGCGGAGACGAGCCGGGGATTGTCCCGGGCGACGCGGTCGGGATCGTCGGGCAGTTCGCGGTGGAAGTGCGCCCGGTCGTGCACGTCCCAGCCCACCCGGCCGGATGCCGCGAGCACCGCCAGCGCGGACCGCACCCTCGCCTCGGGAAGGGCCGTGTCGGACTGCAGTCTCGTCACGTCGATGCGCGGCTCGAAGGCGAGCATCGCGGCGACCAGGTCCGCGTCGTCGAGAGCGTCGGGCGTCGCCAGACCGATGAGCAGCGACCCCTCGCCGGAATGACCGCGCCACGGTTCCTCGGTCAGCCCCAGCGTGATCCTCGCCCCGGGCAGATCGACCTCGACGACCGCGACGCCCGTCTCGGCGCTGCCGTGGAACACCGCACCGCGCACATGCGGCAGCATCCGTCGCAGCGCGGACAGCCGGTGAAGACCCGCGATCCGGACGGCGCCTGTCGACGGCCGCGCCGCGAGGCGCGCTCCGGTCGAGGTCGGCGTGAGCCAGCCGCTGCGGCCGCTCGCGGTCGCAGCGGGGAGGGACCCGATGAACGCCCGCGCCCGGGCGGCGTCCAGCGTGAAGCCCGGCGACGTGCCGCGGTGCAGCTCCGCCACGTTGCCCAGCGCCGGCACCCACCGCGTCGGCATCCTGACCGGCCGCTCATGCGACTGCGCCTCCGGCGTCGCCGCCGTCAGACCCGCATCGCCGACCCGCAGGTGCAGCAGTTCGGTGCGCCCGACGCCCGACAGCATCCGCCTCGTGTCGGCGGTGATGTCGACGTTCGTGGTTCCGAACCCGATCTCGCCCCCGTCGAGGCCGTCGCCGAAGACGTCGAGCCGCGCGTAGACGCTGTTGCAGGCGGAGAAGCACTCGGCTCGCAGCCGATCGCCGTGCGCGCTCAGAACCGGGTCGCGCTGGGTGGTCGGCGTGTACTGGAAGTAGCGCATGGCCGTGATGTCCGCCAGCGTCACGAGCGCCCGGGCGAGCACCTGCGGGCGGGTCGCGAAGCCGCGGAAGAACTCCGGAGCGCGCTGGGGGCCGCTCGGCGTCAGGGCGGGCGCGAGCGCCAGCGCCATGCCTGCATCGTCGACGCGGGAGGTCGCTGCGAAGCCCCGATCAGTCACGCTCATCACCCTAGGGGGCCTGACCGACGTCCGTCGTCCCTGGCAGGATGAGGGCATGACCGAGATCGACGACGGCCTGACGCGCTGGTCGCCCGGCGAGCGCACCGGGAGGCCGCTGCTCGTGCTGCTGCATGGCTACGGCGCTGACGAGAACGACCTGTTCGGACTGGTCCCCTACCTGCCCGACGGGCTCGCGGTGGCGTCCGTCGCCGCACCGCTGACGCCGCCCTGGCCGATGCCCGGTCGCTCGTGGTACCCGATCGACTCGCTGAACACGAGGGATGCCACGGGCATCACGCTTGCCGCGGAAGGACTGCTGCGCTGGCTGGACGCCGCCGCCGCCGATGCGGCGCCTGTCGCCCTGCTGGGCTTCTCGCAGGGCGGCGCTGTCGCGCTTCAGGCGCTGCGCCTCGCGCCGGAGCGGATCGATGCGGTCGTCGTGCTGAGCGGGTACGCCGCTCCCGGCGATCTGCCGCACGACGCCGCACTGCAGGAGCGGAGGCCGCCGGTGTTCTGGGGCCGCGGGAGCCGCGACGACGTGATCCCGCCGAACCTCATCGACCACACCGCGCAGTGGCTGCCCTCGCATGCCGAGCTCTCCGGGCGCGTGTACCCGGGGCTCACCCACTCCATCTCCGAGCAGGAGCTGTCCGACGTCGATGTGTTCCTGTCGCAGTGGAAGGATGCGCTCGACGCCTGAGGATCAGGCCGGAGGATCGGTGTCGTCGCCGGGTCCCTGCACGGGGTCGGTGCCGTGTCCGGCATCCGTCCCGTTGCCGGCACCCGGATGCTGCTTCCGCGCGCCCGCGCGCGTGAACACCACCATGAGCACGACGGTCACGGCGAGGCCGACGCCGAGTCCGACCGGCATGCTGTTCGTCGCGGTGCCGAGCGCAGCCGCCACTCCGAGACCGATGATGATGCTCCCCGCGAAGCCCATGCGGGCCCGCATCTCGTGGGAACTCGGCTGCCTGTCGTCCATGACATCCAACCTACGCGGGACGGACGCCCCCATCCGCCTGCCGTCGACACGCCCGGGTTGCGCGAACCGGGGCGGGCCGGGTATCGTCTCAGAGTCCTGTCCGCCGTGTCTGGAAGTCCTTTGATCTGAATCGTCGCCTCTCCGCGTAAATCATCCACGCGCTGATCCGACGATCCTTCCTGCCACCGGCATCCGTCTTCCACGTCGTTCTCGACGTGACGTGACTCGTCGGCATCCGCGCACCCGCACACTTCCGGGAGTCGCTCATGTCAACACCGACCACTTTCGCCTCCGCCGCCGTCACGCTCGACCGGCTCAGGTTCGCCTGGGCGGACGGGTCCGTCGCGCTCGACGCCGTGTCGGGCTCGTTCGGGTCCGGTCGCACCGGGCTCGTCGGGCGCAACGGCGCCGGGAAGTCCACGCTGCTGCGACTGATCGCCAGTGACCTCGTCCCCACCTCGGGGCAGATCATCCGCACGGCCGAGGTCGCCTACCTGCCGCAGCGTCTCACGCTCGACACGGAACGGCGCGTCGCCGAGCTGCTCGGTATCGCCGCACAGCTCGACGCCGTGCGTGCGATCACCGCCGGCGACGTCGACCCGGCGCATTTCGATGCGGTGGGCGACGACTGGGACATCGAGGCGAGAGCCGAGGTGTCCCTCGCCGAGGCCGGGCTCGACCCGTCGTTCCTCGATCGCACCGTCGGCGAGCTGTCCGGCGGCGAGTCCGTGCTGGTCGCGATCGCCGGCATCCGGCTGCGTCGCGCGCCGATCACCCTGCTCGACGAGCCGACCAACAACCTCGACCGCGTGGCGCGAGGCCGCCTGGCGGACATGGTCCGCAGTTGGAAGGGCACGCTGATCGTGGTGAGTCACGACATCGCGCTGCTGGAGCTGATGGACGACACCGCCGAGCTCTACGGCAGCAGCCTGAGCGTCTTCGGCGGCCCGTACTCCGAGTGGCGGGCCTGGCTGGACGCCGAGCAGGAGGCCGCCCGGCAGGATGAGCGCGATGCGACGCAGGCGTTCAAGAAGGAGAGGCGGCAGCGCATCGAGGCCGAGACCAAGCTCGCGCACCGGGCGCAGATGGGCCGCAAGGCGTTCGAGGAGAAGCGGGTTCCGAAGATCATCGCGAACGGCCGCAAGATGGCCGCTCAGGTCTCGGCAGGACGACTGCGCACCGAGGTCGCAGGGAAGGAGGAGTCGGCTCGCGCCGCGATGGACGCTGCCGGGCGCCGCGTCCGCGACGACGCATCGATGAAGATCGAGCTGCCGGACCCCGGCATCTCGAACTCGCGGCGCATCGCCACGCTCGGCGACGGGACGCGGTCGTGGGTGGTGCAGGGTCCTGAGAGGGTGGCGCTGATCGGACGCAACGGGGTCGGGAAGACGACGCTGCTGCGGCGGCTGGTGGCTTCGGCTGCAGACGCTGCGGATGCCGGACACAACTCCGGAGAACTGGGCGATTCAGGGCCGGAATCCGCCGTTCCGGAGGCTCTGCAGCAGATTCTCCGGAGTTGTGAAACCCACACCGACCGGATCGGCTACCTGTCCCAGCGCGTGGACGGACTCGACGAGTCGGCGTCCGTGGTGGAGAACATCGCGTCGGCGGCGCCGCATGTGCCGGACAAGGAGCTGCGCAACCGGCTCGCCCGGTTCCTGATCCGCGGCGCGACGATGGACCGCCCGGTCGGCGCCCTGTCGGGCGGCGAGAGGTTCGGGGGGGCGCTGGCGAAGCTGCTGCTCGCCGATCCCCCGCCGCACCTCGTGGTGCTCGACGAGCCGACCAACAACCTCGACCTGGACACGGTCGATCAGCTGGTCCAGGCGCTGCGCGCCTACCGCGGAGCGGTGCTCGTCGTCAGCCACGACGACGTGTTCCTGCAGCGGCTCGAGCTCGATCTGACGCTGGAGCTGGATGCCGAGGGCGAGCTCGCCCAGGTCAGCTGAGACTCGCATGACGAGGGCGGCCCGGATGATTCCGAGCCGCCCTCGTTCGTACTGCCTACTTCTCGATGGCGGGCGGATCGCCGAGCGTCGCCGGGTCGCCGATCGGGAACCAGCCGATCTGCGTCTCGCCGTCCGACTTGTACACCTTGATGTAACCCTCGCCTTCGAAGGCGAACTGCTCGGTCATCCTGGTGTATCCGATCTCGCCGTTGGTGGCCTGCGCAGCGACGAGGTCGGGGACCCCGTTGTCGTTGGGCACACCGTAGGTCTCACCCTTCGCGTTCACACCCCAGGGCTTGGTGGTCGACGAGGCGTAGCGCGCGACGACGGTCCACTGCGTCCCGGGGTCAGCGGTGATGGTGATGCTCGTGCTTCCAGCTGCGGGGAGGAGGCCATCGTTGATCCGAACCGACTTGTTCTCCCGGATCGGATCGGAGCAGTTCCAGGTCACAGCCGCAGCTGTCGTTCCCGCTCCCGGTTTCGTCGGCACCTCGATATCCCCGCCCTCGGTGCAGGTGATGTCGAGGATCACCCGGTCAGCATCGGCCGGCGCCTGACCGAGATCGACCGCAGCCGTGCCGGTGTACGTGCCGCTCACGGTCTCGCCGAACGGGGTGACCGTCGTCTCGCCCGGCAGTCCATTGAGGATGGCAGCGCCGGTGAGAGCCCCGGCGAGTGCGAGCGATCCGCCCGCGACCGCAGCCACGCGGGTCGTGCGCTGCCGACGACGCAACCGACTGCGACGCGTGCCGATGGCCGTCAGTTCGCGTTCGACGCCCGCCGCGAAGACGGGATCCAGTGTGCTGTTCATGCGCGTTCTCCTTCCGAGAGGAACCAGGTGAGGTGCGGCGGATTCGACCCGAGATCCTGCTGCAGCCGACGCCGAGCGCGCATGAGGCGCGTTCGCGCGGCGCCCGCCTTCAGGCCGACCAGCGGGGCTGCGTCCGCGATGGTGAGCCCGTCCAGTGCCGTCAGCGTGAGCAGCGCGGCATCCTTCGGATCCAGCGTCGAGAGTGCCTCTCTCAGTCGGATGCCGAGGATCTGCGTCTCCATGGAGACCATCGCCTCATGCTCGGCGTCGCCAGTCTCCGACCGAGGGATGGCCGCCAGCAGACGTCGATATCGGATGCCTCCCCGACGCTGATTCCGCGCCGTATTGGCGACCGTCACCAGCAGCCAGGGCAACACCGTGCCGTCGACCAGCACGACCGACTTCCGCTTCCGCCAGAGTTCGAAGAAGGCGACCGCCGTGGCATCCTCCGCATCCTGCCTCCGATCGACCAGTGCCGACGCCCGCCGGAACACCGCGTCACGGTGACGCCGGAAGAGTTCGGCGAAGGCCTCACCGCTGTCGGCACGGGCGCGATCCCAGATTCCGGCCTCGTCGTTCTTCTCGCTCATACCCCGTCATGTCCGGCAGGCGCGGAAGTGTCACGCCGCCCGGCTGGAGCGCATGGCCCTGGTGTGCGCCAGCCCCGGGTCCGACGCCAGTCGCGCGTACTCCTCGGAATCGCGCGGGATCAGGGCCACACGCCCCTCGGCATCGTGGTGCGTGCCCCAGCCGTAGCGCTTGCCCAGCGGCGACGAGCGCAGGCAGGCCTGGCCCTTGGAGAAGAACTCCTCCCGGGCCGCCTCGTCGTGCGGGTCGATGCCCTTGCGCAGCGCGTGCGTCTCGAACAGCACGTCATCGGACGTGCGCGTGTACGGCTCCTCGATGAGCAGTCGATAGTGCAGCGCGGCGATGGAGAGGTTCTCGGCGATCGGAGGCTCCTCGCCGTGCTCGGCACGGCAGTCCTCCGAGACCTCGATGAACGTGTTCGTGTAGTTCGTCGTGTGCGCCATGCGGCCAGCATCCCCCACCCCGGCGACATTGTCGAGGATCAGCCCAGCGACCCGCGTCCGCAGCCGGAGTAGGATTGAATCCTACTGAAGTGAGGTAAAGGATCATGCGCACGACGAGACAGCTCAGCATCACTCTTCCGAACAGCATGGCCGACGCGCTGCGGGAGCGAGTCGCATCCGGCGAATACGCGAGCGAGAGCGAGGTCGTGCGTGATGGTCTCCGTGCTCTATTCGCTCGCGAAGCAGCCATCGATCTGTGGCTGAGGGACGAAGTCGCCGTCTCGTACGACGCCCTGCGCGCCGATCCGTCCAGTGCAATCAGCTCTGCAGCGATGCGCGCGCACCTTCGGGAGGTCCACCAAGCGAGGTCCGCGGTCGAGCGCCCATGACCCGCGATGTCTTCTACTCGCCGGAGGCTCGAAGACAACTGACGGAGCTGTATCTGTGGATCGCCGATCAATCGGGCTATCCGGATCGCGCCGAGACATACGTCACCCGCATCTTCGACTTCTGCGATGCTCTCTCACTGAATCCGCATGTGGGAATCAGCCGCGAGGATCTGCGCCCGGGCTTGCGCACCGTCGGCTTCCGTCGGCGCGTGATCATCGCATTCGCCGTGCATCAGACATCCATCGAGATTCACGGAGTGTTCTACGGCGGGCGGGATCATGAGTCCTTCCTCAGCGGCTGATCCGTGACATGGCCGAAGTGTCGGCGGCCTGGCCCATGATGGAGGGATGAGCGATGTGCTCGACCGCTTCACGCCCGCGACCCAGGACTGGTTCCGCGGGGCGTTCGACGCGCCGACGAGCGCTCAGGCGGGCGCCTGGGAGGCGATCTCCGCAGGACGCAACGCCCTCGTCGTCGCCCCGACCGGGTCGGGCAAGACGCTGTCCGCGTTCCTGTGGGCGATCGACAGTGTGTTCCGGGAACGGGCCCTTCGGCAGGCTCAGGGACCCATTGATGATTCGCCCGACGGCACGCCGCGCACGCGCATCCTCTACATCTCCCCGCTGAAGGCGCTGGGCGTCGACGTCGAGCGCAATCTCCGCTCGCCGCTGATCGGCATCGGTCAGTCCGCCAGGCGGCTGGGCCTTCCTGTGCCAGAGGTCACCGTCGGGGTGCGTTCCGGCGACACCACGTCCAGCGACCGGCGCAAGCTGGTCAGCGCGCCGCCCGACATCCTGATCACGACGCCCGAATCGCTGTACCTGATGCTCACCAGCCGCGCCGGCGAGACGCTGCGCGGCGTGCACACGGTGATCATCGACGAGGTGCACGCGGTGGCCGCCACCAAGCGCGGCGCGCATCTCGCGGTGAGTCTGGAGCGGCTGGATGCCCTGCGCGCAGCGCGTGGCGCGGAATCGCCGGCGCAGCGCATCGGGCTGTCGGCCACCGTCCGTCCGATCGACGAGGTCGCCCGCTTCCTCGGCGGCTCCGCGCCCGTCGACATCGTGGCGCCGCGCGCCGTGAAGACCTTCGAGCTCGGCGTGGTGGTGCCGATCGAGGACATGCGCAACCCGCCCCCGCCGCCCGGCGCCGCGACCGCGAACGACGAGCCCGCCGACGGTTTCATGGCAGGCTCCGCGCAGGCCGAGGTGACCGGCTCCGTCTGGCCGCACGTCGAGGAGGCGATCGTCGACAAGGTGCTCGAGAACCGGTCGACCATCGTGTTCGCGAACTCCCGCCGGCTGGCGGAGCGGCTCACCGGACGGCTCAACGAGATCTACTCGGAGCGGATCGGCGTCGCGCTTCCCGAGAACAATGCCCCGCCGGCAGCCATGATGGCGCAGGCCGGATCGACCGCGGGCGCCGATCCTGTGCTCGCGAAGGCCCATCACGGCTCGGTGTCCAAGGAGCAGCGCGCGATCGTCGAGGAGGAGCTGAAGTCCGGCGTCCTCCGCTGCGTCGTCGCGACGAGCAGCCTCGAGCTCGGCATCGACATGGGCGCGGTCGATCTGGTGATCCAGGTGGAGGCACCGCCGTCCGCGGCATCCGGGCTGCAGCGCGTCGGCCGCGCCGGCCACCAGGTCGGCGAGATCAGCCGGGCATCCCTCTTCCCCAAGCACCGCGGCGACGTGCTGCACACCGCGATCGTCACCGAGCGGATGCTGAAGGGGCAGATCGAGGCGATCGCCGTGCCGCGCAACCCGCTCGACATCCTCGCCCAGCAGACGGTCGCGGCCTGCGCGCTCGACCCGATCTCCGTCGAGGAGTGGTTCGAGACGGTACGGCGCAGCGCGCCGTTCCAGACGCTCCCCCGCTCCGCCTACGAGGCCACCCTCGACCTGCTCGCCGGCAAGTACCCGTCAGACGAGTTCGCCGAACTGCGCCCGCGGGTGGTGTGGGATCGGGATGCCGGAACGCTGACCGGCCGCCCCGGTGCGCAGCGCATCGCCGTGACCAGCGGCGGGACGATCCCCGACCGCGGACTCTTCGGGGTCTTCGTCGCGGGCGAGAGCACGGGCGCCAGGGTCGGCGAGCTCGACGAGGAGATGGTCTACGAGTCGCGCGTCGGCGACGTGTTCACACTCGGCACGACCAGCTGGCGGATCGCCGAGATCACCCACGACCGGGTCAACGTCATCCCCGCGTACGGCCAGCCCGGCAAGGTGCCGTTCTGGCACGGCGACGGCATCGGCCGCCCCTTCGAGCTGGGCGAGGCACTCGGCCGCTTCTCCCGCGAGGTCTCCACGGCCGAGCCCTCGAAGGCGCAGCAGCGCCTGGTCGACGCGGGTCTGGACGAGATGGCGCGGGCCAACCTGATCGGCTACCTGACCGAGCAGCGCGAGGCCACCGGCACCCTGCCCACCGACCGCACCCTCACTGTCGAACGCGGTCACGACGAGGTCGGCGACTGGCGGATCATCCTGCATTCCCCGTACGGCATGAAGGTGCACGCGCCGTGGGCGCTGGCCATCAACGCCCGCGTGCGGGAGCGGCTCGGGGTGGAGGGATCGGCGGTCGCGAGCGACGACGGCATCATCGTGCGCATTCCGGATGCCGATGCCGAACCGCCCGGCGCGGACCTCTTCGTGTTCGACGCCGACGAGCTGGAGCAGATCGTCACCGCCGAGGTCGGCGGGTCGGCGCTGTTCGCCTCGCGCTTCCGCGAGTGCGCCGCCCGCGCGCTGCTGATGCCGCGGATGAACCCGAACAAGCGCACGCCGCTGTGGCAGCAGCGTCAGCGATCGGCGCAGCTGCTGGAGGTCGCCAGACGCCACCCCACCTTCCCGGTGATCCTGGAGACCCTGCGCGAGGTGCTGCAGGATGTCTACGACCTGCCGTCGCTGCGCCGGCTCATCACCGACATCTCCGAGCGGCGCATCCGCCTGGTCGAGACCGAGCCCGCACAACCCTCGCCGTACGCGCGCGATCTGCTCTTCGGCTACGTCGGCGCGTTCATGTACGAGGGCGATTCGCCGCTGGCCGAGCGCCGCGCCGCCGCACTGTCGGTCGACCCCGCGCTGCTGGGCGAACTGCTCGGCACGGTCGAGATGCGCGAGCTTCTCGACCCCGACGTGATCGCGCAGTTCGAGCTGGAGGCGCAGCGCCTCGATCCGCAGCGCCGCGCGCGAGGACTGGAGGGCGTCGCCGATCTGCTGCGGATGCTGGGCCCCATGGACGCCGAGGAGGTCGCGGCGCGGCTGGAGCCCTCCGCCGGGGGGAAGCCCTCCGCCGAGGGGGGTGAAGGATCCGCGTCGCCCGAGCAGGCATCCGCTCTCCTCGCCGAGCTCGTCACGGCCCGTCGCGCCGTCCCGGTCACGATCGCCGGCCATTCCCGCTTCGCCGTGATCGAGGATGCCGGGCGCCTGCGCGACGCGCTCGGCGCGGCCCTGCCGACGGGCATACCGGTCGCGTTCCTGGAGCCCGTCGCCGACCCGCTCGGCGATCTCGTGTCACGGCACGCCCGCACTCACGGCCCGTTCACGACGGATGCCGTCGCCGCGCGCTTCGGGATCGGAGCCGCGGTCGCGCGGCACACCCTGCAGCGGCTGGAGTCGGCGGGACGGCTGACCAGCGGCTTCTTCCTGCCCGCCGTCGACGCCGATCCGAGCGGGGCCAAGGAGTGGTGCGACGCCGAGGTGCTGCGCCGGCTGCGGATGCGCTCTCTCGCGGCGATCCGCGGCAGCGTCGAGCCGGTCAGCCCGCAGGCCTATGCGCGGTTCCTCCCGGACTGGCAGCACCTGACTCGTCCGCTGGAGGGCATCGACGGCGTGCTCAGCGTGATCGAGCAGTTCGCGGGCGTGCCGATCCCCGCCAGCGCGTGGGAGTCGCTCGTGCTGCCGAGCCGGGTGCGCGACTACGCACCGGCGCTCCTCGACGAGCTCACCGCGGCGGGCGAGGTCGTGTGGGCCGGTCACGGGTCGCTCCCGGGCCGCGACGGCTGGGTCTCACTGCATCCCGCCGACCTCGCGCCGTTCACGCTGCCGGTGCCCGAGGAGTCACCCGGTGCGGGGTCTCTGGAGGAGAAGGTGCTCGACGTGCTGCGCCTCAGCGGAGCGTCGTTCGCGGGCGCGCTGCGCGCGATGACGGATGCCGAGAACGAGCAGTCCGTGCTCGACGCCCTCTGGACGCTGACGTGGCAGGGTCACGTCACGAACGACACGTTCTCGCCTGTGCGGGCGCTGATCGCCGGCGGCTCGCAGGCGCACAAGACCGCACGGCGCGCCCCGCGCACCCGCACATACCGGGGCATCTCGCTGGCGCGGCCCGGGGCTCGTCCTTCTTCGGCCGGGTTCGGCGGACGCTGGGCGGTGCTGCCGGAGACCGACCCGGATGCCGCACGCCGCGCGACCGTGACGGCCGGGCTGCTGCTCGACCGGTACGGCGTCGTCACCCGAGGGTCCGTGCAGGCCGAGGGCGTGCCGGGCGGCTTCGCCCAGGCGTACCGGGTGCTGGCCGGTTTCGAGGAGGCGGGTCACTGCCGCCGCGGCTACGTGATCGAGAAGCTGGGGGCCGCGCAGTTCGCGGCATCCACCACGGTCGACCGCCTCCGCACGTTCTCGGGACTGGCCGATCCGCCGCCACGGCAGGCCGTCACGCTCGCCGCGACCGACCCGGCGAACCCGTACGGCGCAGCCCTCGCGTGGCCGCGGCTCGACGAGGTCTCCCACCGCCCGGGCCGCAAGGCCGGCGGGCTCGTGGTCCTCGTCGACGGCGCACTCGTGCTGTACCTGGAGCGCGGCGGCCGCACCGTGCTCGCGTTCGACGACGATCCCGAGGTGCTGCGCGCCGCGGCATCCGATCTCGTCGCGACCTCCCGCGCCCGGCGCCTCGAGACACTCACGGTCGAGAAGATCAATGGCGCCGGCGTCTACGGCACGCCCTTCGCGCTCGCCCTGCAGGAGGCCGGCTTCGTCGCGACCCCGCGCGGCTACGCCCTCCGCAAGGCGGTCTGAACGGGCCGTGCTAACCTGCTCCGCATGACGGCGCGTCAGCACACCTATCTCCCGGCTCTGGTCAGAGCCGGCGATCAGTAGCGCCCGACAAGGCCAGAGCCCCAGGCAAGGACGACCGTCCTTGCCTTTCGTGTATCCACGGGAGGCTCTGCCCCGTCACCCTCTCGTGCACCCATCGAGAGGACCATCATGACCCGCGCAGACGACATCCTGCGTCCCATGCTCCGCACCATCGACGCGATCGTCGACGAGCAGGCGCTGCGCGCCAAGCTCGAGAGCGGCCGGCAGCTGCGCATCAAGTACGGCGTCGACCTCACCGCTCCCGACCTGCATCTGGGTCACGCGGTGAACCTCTGGCTCATGCGGCACCTGCAGGACCACGGGCATCGCGTGGTCTTCCTGCTGGGCGACCTCACCACCCGCGTCGGCGACCCGACAGGCAAGAGCGAGACCCGACCGGTGCTCACCGCTGAGCAGATCGAGCAGAACGCGCAGGCCTTCCTCGATCAGGTCTCGATCGTGCTCGACACCTCATCGGACGTGTTCGAGGTGCGCCGGAACTCGGAGTGGTTCGACCGGATGCCGGTCGCCGAGCTGTTGAGTCTGTTCAGCATGACCACCCACGCGCAGCTGATGGCACGCGACATGTTCCGCGAGCGCGTCGCCCAGGGGCGTGAGATCGCGCTGCACGAGCTGACCTACCCCGTGCTGCAGGGCTACGACAGCTTCGCCATGCAGAGCGATCTGACGATCGTCGGGTCCGATCAGCTGTTCAACGAGATGATGGGCCGCCAGTTCCAGCAGCGGCTCGGCGCCAGCCCGCAGTCGCTGATCACCACTGTCATCACCCCCGGCCTGGACGGCGGACCCAAGCAGTCGAAGTCGCTCGGCAACTACATCGCGCTCACCGACAGCGCCACCGACAAGTTCGGCAAGGCGATGAGCCTGCCCGACGAGCTGGTCGGCGTCTGGGCGAGCGCGTACACGACCCTGTCCGACGAGGTCGTGTCCGCGCTGGCCGACGATGCGGCCCGCGACGGCCGGGCGGCCCGCGATGCCAAGCTGACCCTCGCGGCGGCGGTCGTCGAGCGGTACCACGGAGCGGATGCCGCCGACCGCGAGCGCACGGCGTTCCTCGACGTCTTCGCCCACGGGGCGGTGCCCGAGGAGCTCGAGCCGGTGCGCGTCGAGCATCCGGCCTCGACCGCGCTCGCCCTGCTCGAGCAGGTCCGACCGGATCTGAGCAGGTCGGCGCTGCGGCGCCTGATCTCCCAGGACGCCGTGCGGATCGACGGCGTCCCCGTCACCGACCCGGAGCAGGAGGTGCTCGTCTCGAGCGGGTCCGTCGTCCGCACCGGCAGGCGCTCCTGGGCCCGGATCGCGCTGACGTAGCCCGTCGCCGCCGAGCCACCATCGAACTGCCGAGCCACCACGCAGACGCGCGTCGTCCTCCTGGTGGCCCGTCGATTGCGTGGTGGCTCGGCGACAGGTCGGCGGGGCGGGCGGGTCGGCGGAGTGACATAGTGTGGCGACCATGATCAGCGAGTTCCTCACCGGCATCCGGTTCCTGGGGCGCGGTTTCGGCTACTGGAAGCGGATGCCGGGGCTGATGGCCCTCGGCCTGGTTCCCGGACTGATCGCTCTGGTGGTGCTCGCAGCCGCGCTCATCCCGCTGTGGCTCTCGCTCGGCACGATCACCGGCTGGATCACCCCGTTCGCGGATTCCTGGGACGCCGGCTGGGCGATCGCGCTGCGCTTCGCGATCGGAGCGGTGATCACCATCGGCTCCCTCGTGCTGGCCAGCGTGGTCTTCACCGCACTCGCACTGCTGATCGGCGATCCGTTCTATCAGCACATCTGGCGCGCGGTCGAGAACGATGTCGGAGGCGATGTCCCCGAGGGCGACGGCGGGCTGCGCGTGGCCTTCGGCGAGAGCATCCGCCTGGTGCTGCTCGGCATCCTGGTGGCCCTGCTCGCGCTGATCCTCGGATTCATCCCAGTGGTGGGCGCCGCCGTCGCCGCGGTCGTCAGCGTCCTGCTGACCGGCCGCCTGCTCGCCCGCGAGCTGACCGGACGCGCGCTGAACGCCCGCGACCTGCCGAGCTTCCAGCGCTCGCAGCTGTTCGCCACCCGCCGCTCCCGGCTGCTCGGCTTCGGGGTGGCGACGCAGCTCTGCTTCATGATTCCGCTCGGTGCCGTGTTCATCATGCCGACGGCCGTCGCCGGTGCCACGCTGCTGGCCCGCGAACTGCTCGCACAGGCTCCGGAAGCGGGGGCTCCCCGTGCCTGAGGGCGACACGGTCTTCCAGGCGGCGCGCCGCCTCGACGACGCCCTGCACGGCCAGCAGGTGACGCGCTTCGATCTGCGCGTCCCCCGTGCTGCCCTCGTCGACCTGACCGGCAGCACCGTGCACGAGGTCGTGCCGCGCGGCAAGCACATCCTGATGCGGATCGGCGAGTACACGCTTCATTCCCATCTGCGCATGGACGGCACGTGGCGCATCTACCGCACCGGCGAGAAGTGGCGGCATCCGGCCTTCAAGGTCCGCGCGATCGTCGGCACGGCGGCCCGAGAGGCGGTCGGTGTCGACATCGCCGAGGTGAAGGTCGTCGCCACCCGCGACGAGGACGAGCTGGTCGGGCATCTGGGGCCCGATCCGCTGTCGGACGCCTGGGACGCCGAGGAGGCGATCCGCCGGCTGAGCGCGGACGACCGCAGCATCCACGTCGCCCTGCTCGACCAGCGCAACGTCGCCGGCTTCGGCAACGAGTACGCCGCCGAACTGCTGTTCCTGCGCGGCATCCTGCCCACCACGCCCACCCCCGATGTCGACGTCCCAGCACTGATCGACCTGGGTGTGCGCACCATCCGCGCCAACCGCGACCGCATCGACCGCACCTTCACCGGCGACGCGCGTCGCGGCTTCACCGACTGGGTCTACGGCCGCGCCAACCGGCCGTGCCGGCGCTGCGGAACCCTCATCCGCACCGGCGCACTCGGCGCGGATCCGACCCGCGAGCGCGTCACGTTCTGGTGTCCGAACTGCCAGCGATGACTCCCATCCCCGATGGGGAATGAAATCGCACGGCCCGTGGTTGTAGCTATATCCGGAAGTCTCCGGACACGGGAGGAATCGTGGGCAAGAACTACATCGACATCGAGGACGACCAGGGCGAGACGCTGCGCTACCGCAAGCACGTCAACGGTCGTGGTCTCGTCGCGCACGGCGCGAAGGTGAACCCCAAGGCGGTCGTCGAAGCCGGGGCCTATGTCGAACCCGGGGCGAAGATCGGAGCCGGGGCGCGCGTCGCCCGCGGCGCCTGGGTCGACTCGGATGCCGTGATCGGCGAGGACGCCTACATCGACGCGCACGCGCACATCGGCCAGGGGGCCGTGATCGGCGACGGCGCGCACGTCGGCGTCCGCACCGAGATCGGCGCGGGGGCGCGCATCGCCCGTGGGGCGCGGATCGGCGATGACGAGACCGTCGCCGCCGGGCTGCGCATCGCGACCGATCGGAAGGGGCTCTGGCTGGCCGCCTGAGCCCCCGAGGCGCAGCATCCGTCGTCTCCCGGTGCGACGGATGCTGCCCTGACGCGCGCATCGGCACCCACCGGCGCGCGTGTCTCAGAAGCGGCTGGTTCGGATGCCGTCACCCGCCGCAACTGGGACAGCACCCTCGTGGTCACAGCAGCCGGCGCTCGGATGCCCAGACCGTGAGCTCGTGTCGCGAGGAGAGCTGCAGCTTGCGCAGCACCGCGGACACGTGGGTCTCCACGGTCTTGATCGAGATGAACAGCTCCACGGCGACCTCCTTGTAGGCGTAGCCGCGCGCGATCAGTCGCATGACCTCCTGCTCGCGTGCCGAGAGCCGGTCGAGCTCGTCGTCCACCGCGGCCGTCTCGCCGGCCACCGCACCGAAGGCGTCGAGCACGAAGCCCGCCAGACGCGGCGAGAACACCGCATCCCCGCCCGCGACGGCGTGCACGGCCTTGGAGACCTCCACGCCCGATGAGCCCTTCGTGATGTACCCGCGGGCGCCGGCGCGGATCACCCGCACCACGTCCTCCGCAGCATCCGAGACGCTCAGCGCGAGGAAGCGCGCGGTCGTCGGAGCAGAGCCGCGGATCACGGACTCGCCGCCCGTGGCCTCCGCGCCCGCGCCGCCCGGAAGATGCACATCCAGGAGTACGACGTCCGGCATCGTCTCGCGGATCACGGCGATCGCCGAGGGCACGTCCGCGGCCTCGCCCACGACCTCGACGGTCTCGTCGAGGTCGGCGCGCAGGCCGGAGCGGAAGATCGAGTGGTCGTCGACGATCACCACGCGGATGCTGTCACTCATGCGTCCTCCGATCGCAGTGGCGCCCCCGCGATCCGCAGGTGCACCTCGGTGCCGTTCTCGTCGCTGCGCACGGTGCCGGATCCTCCGGCCCGCCGCATCCGCCCGATGATCGACTGCCGCACTCCGAGGCGGTCACTCGGCACCTCGTCGAGGTCGAACCCGGCGCCGCGGTCGCGGATGAACACGTCGACACCACTCGTCGACCCCTCGATGTACACCGAGACCTCACCGCCGGCGTGCCTGGCCGCGTTCAGCATGGCCTCGCGCGCCGCCGCGGCCAGCTCGCCACTCGCCCGCTCGGTCGAGAGCCCGGCGGAGACGACGTCGATGTGCACGGGATAGTCGAGCTCCAGCGCTCCCGCATAGTCGCGCAGGTCCGTGGGCAGATCGCTGTCGGCGGGAGCATCTCCGTCGTACAGCCACGCCCGCAGCTCGCGCTCCTGCGCCCGGGCGAGACGGGCCGCCTCGCTGGAGGCGCCCGCGCGGTTCTGGATGAGCGCGAGGGTCTGCAGCACCGAGTCGTGCAGGTGCGCGGCCATCTCGCTGCGCTGCTCCTCGCGGATGCGCCGCACCCGCTCGCCGGAGAGCTCGCGCCAGCGGTGCATCAGCGACGAGGCGAACATCGCCAGCAGCCCCGCGAAAGGCACGAGCAGGTACGCCGGAGCGACCGGGTTTGTCAGCATCCCGACCAGCAGGACCAACATCAGGATGATGGTGATCCCCCGTACTATCGCCGCCTGCCGCGGCCCGCGAGCCGGATCGTGCCTGTCGATCAGGTCGGCCCACAGTGACCCGGCGACCAGCAGCAGCACCAACCCGAACAATGCGCCCAGGTCTGCATACCTCGTGGAGTAGACCCCCATGTTCGCCGGCGAAACACTGAACATGCCTCCGCCGCGCAGCGTCAACAGCACGATCAGCTCGAGGATCACCGCGACGACCAGCATCACCCACGCCACCGGCGCCCGCCGGGACGGCGCGGACTCGCCCGGCTCCCACGGTGTGAAGACCCAGCACCACAGATAGAGCAGGACACCCGCCCCGCCCAGCAGGGTCAGCGCGATGAACATCGCCCGCACCAGCCACGTCGACACACCCAGGTGGCGGGCCAGCCCTTCGGCGGTGCCCGAGATCAGGCATTCGCGCACGCGCGTCAGCTCCGGACGCGGCGGCGCGACAGCACGCGACGGTCGAGCCAGAGGCGTCGACGGATGCTGCGCGGAAGAGGACATGACGCCATCCAACCATCCGGACGACGCGATTCCCGGGCTCCGGGGCCAGGATCAGGGGCGAGTCAGGGGATCACCCCATGGCGGCACTCGGTCCGGCATCGACAGGATCGGAGCATGACCTTCCCGACTGCGCCGCCTCCAGCTCCAGAGCGACCCCCGACGCCCCACCGATCCGATCGGTTCTTCGCCTGGGTGTCCGGCCTCGGCGTCGCCCGCTCGGACGGCTGGATCGGCGGTGTGGCGGCGGGCATCGCGTCGCGGCTGCGCATCGATCCGCTCATCGTCCGCGGCATCCTCGTCGTCGCGGCCCTGTTCGGGCTGCCGATGATCCTGCTCTACGCCGTGGCCTGGGCGCTTCTCCCCGACCCGGAGGGCCGCATCCACCTGCGCGAGCTGCTGCGCGGACACTTCGAGCCCGCGCAGCTCGGCATCCTCGCCGGGTTCCTGCTCGGGATGCTCTCGGTCACACCCACCGTGGGGCTGTTCCTCGTCGAGAGGATCCTCAACCCGTACTCGTACCAGACGTACGGGGCGAGCCCCTTCGGCGTCTTCCTCTTCATCGTCGGGCTGCTGCTGGTCGGCATCCTGCTCGTCCTGATCGTGCGCGCCGCGCGCCGCACCCCGGGGGGTGACGCGCCGGATCCGCGAATGGCTTCAGCGGTCGCGCAGACTCCCCCGTTCCCCTCCGCTCCGGCCGGCTATTCGGGCGCCGCCACGGGCGCGGAGATCCGAGAGGAGGATGCCGGCATCGACCCTGCTTCGGGTGCAGAGGCCGAGTCGCCGGCATCCTCCCTCATCCCTGAGGCCTCCGCCCCTCCTGCGGATGCCGAGGCGCTGGACGCCTGGCGCGCCCAGCACGCCGCATGGCAGCAGCAGGACCAGGAGTGGCGACGGCAGCAGCAGGATGCCGAGCGCGCTGCGCGCGACCAGGCCCGCGCCGAGCGGCAGACCGCGGCCGCGGCGTTCACCGCCGAGGCCGCCGAGCGGCGCCGCATCCGCCGCGCCTCGAACCCGCGCGCAGGCTTCGCCTACGTCGCCACCACGATCGGTGTGGCCCTGGTCGTCGCCGCGGCTGTGTGGCTGCTGTCGTCGAACCCCGGCGTCACGACGGGCGCCCTCGCAGTGCTCTCCGCAGCACTGGTGTTCGCCTTCGGCATGGTTCTCTCCGGAGTCGCCCGACGGCGGAGCGGATTCCTGGCGTTCCTGACCGTGGGGACGTTGGCCGCAGGGCTGATCACCGGCGGCGCGGCGACCATCGACGATGTGCGATTCGGGGATGCCTGGGCGTCGAACACCTACCAGCCCACCGTCATCCAGCCGTTCGGCACCCTGACCGTGGACGTGAGCAGACCCGACCAGGGTGACGCGAAGTCGCACCCGATCGTCATTCGCAAGGGCACCGGCTACACGGACATCCAGGTGCCCCCAGGAGTCGAGCTGGCGCTCTCCGCGACTGTCGGCGATGTGCGGGTCGGGTGGCTGAAGGCCGCCGTCTCGTCAGACGGCGGCTGGGACATCGTGTCCCACGGGGATTGGACGGGCACGAGCACGGGAGACGGCAAGGAGCGGGTCATCGAACGCATCCGGTCAACGGGTCCTGCACTCGATCCTCAGAGCACCGCGCAGTACGACACCGCAGATCTGGTGACCGTCCCTCTCACGATCGACCAGCAGTCCGGAGAGATCCGCATCACGTACTTCGCGCCCGCAGAGAAGGAGGCCGCCCAGTGAGCACCGAGCCGACCGTCCCGCTCCCCGAGACCACGTCCGCGCCGGATGCCGAGCACGAGACGCTCCCGCTCGAGGACGCCATCCTCCCCTCGCCGGAGGCTGCCGACCCGCTCGTGGACGCCGTGCCCGAGGCATCCGCTCCGCCGCCCCGCACCCGCTGGGCCGCGATCGTCTGGGGTCTGTGCTTCGCGGCGATCGCCTGGTTCGGCATCTGGATGCTGAGCGGCACCGACCGCCATGACAGCGTGACCGACTGGTTCGCCTCGCTGAACCCGGGGACGATCACCGCGTTCATCCTGCTGACCCTGGGAGCGCTGGTGCTGATCACCGGGCTCGTCGGATTGATCCGGCGCGCGCAGCGGCACCGGGCCGAACGCACGTGAACACGAAGGGAGGCGGCGGCCAGAGCACCTGGACCGCCGCCTCCTTTCCTTCGCCCGCGTCGCGACGCGGGTTCTTCAGCTGCGTCGCCGCAGCCACCCATAGCCCTGCCCGGCTGCGAGGAAGGACAGGGCCAGGGCGGCGACGAGAAGCCCGAAATCACGCAGGGCGATGTCGAGGTATCCGCCGACGCTGACCAGGCTGACGATGATCCCGAGCAGCCACGCTGCGACCACCAGTCCGCCGAGTCGGGGCAGGAACGCGACCAGGATGCCCGCGACGATCTCCACGACGCCCACGATGTACATCGCGGTGCGGGCGTCGCCGGGGATGATGTCGTTCATCCAGGGGGCCAGGTAGCGCTCCCAATCCGAGGTGAGGATCCTGACGAACTTGCGAGGTGAGGATCCTGACGAACTTGTCCAATCCGAACAGGATCGGCGCCACAGTGAACACCGTGCGCAGCAGGACGAACGCGACGCGATCGCCGTTCTGCATGATCGCGGCTCGTGCTTCACTACGACCGCTCATCTTCGAGCCATCTTTTCTAAAAGAAGTTAGGATCAAAAAAAGAAGCATCCGATTCTAAATGCAAGATCATCTTCTTTTAGAGGTCACCATGGACATCACCGCACAGGCGTCGAGCATCGGCAGCCTCGCCGACGAGACGCGGCGCGCGCTGTACGAGTACGTCGCGCGGCAGACCGAGCCGGTCAGCAGGGATGCCGCCGCCGAGGCGATCGGCATCCCCGCGCACATGGCACGGTTCCACCTCGACAAGCTCGTCGAGGCGGGACTTCTGGAGACCGAGTTCCGCCGCCTGTCCGGCCGCACGGGCCCTGGAGCGGGCCGCCCGTCCAAGCTGTACCTGCGCGCGAGCGGGACCATCTCCGTCTCTCTCCCGGAACGACGGTACGACCTGGTCGGCCATCTGCTGGCGGGCGCGATCGAGCGCGCCGCCGAGGGCGCCGACCTGGATCGCGCCGTCGCTGACGTCGCCCATGACGAGGGCCTGCAGATCACCGCATCCGCTCCCCGACCCGCCGAGCCCGCGGCCGACCTCGATCGGGTCTCCGCGGTGCTCGCGGCCCAGGGCTTCGAGCCGCACGAGGAGGACGGCGCGCTCATGCTCGCCAACTGCCCGTTCGACTCGCTGGCCCGCGATCACACCGCCCTGGTGTGCTCGGCGAACCTCTCGCTGATCGGCGGCATCCTCGAGGGCATGGACTGCACGCACCTGCAGGCGCACGGCGAGCCGCACGTCGGCCAGTGCTGCGTGGCGATCCGTCCCGAGGCCTGAGCGCAGCATCCCCCTGTTCTCGACTGCTCTCCTGTTCTCATCAGCCGACGCCGCCGCCCGGATACCCTGAACCCATGAAGAACGACCGGCGCCGCCCCGCACGTCCGCGCCCGGGCAAGCCGACGCCGAAGAAGGCGCAGCAGAAGCCCGCGCCGCGGAAGGCCGCACCGAAGAAGCCCTCGCCGCAGCCGCGACCGGCACCCGAGGAGCCGCGCACCCTGCGGCTCGGCCTGGTCCCCGGCACGACGCCCGGCAGGTGGATCGACACCTGGAAGGAGCGGATGCCGCACGTCGAGCTCGGGCTGGTGCCGATGTCGTTCGCCGAGCAGCGCGAGCGGCTCGCCGAGGTCGACCTCGCGCTCGTGCGGCTGCCGGTGGCGCGTGCGGACGACCTGCACGTGATCCCCCTCTACGACGAGCTGCCCGTGGTCATCGCGGCGAAGGAGTCGCACCTGATGGCGGCCGACGAGCTCACCGCCGATGACCTCTCCGGCGAGGTGCTGATCACCCCGGGCGACGACGTGCTGGGGCCCTTGGACCTCCCCACCGTCCCCCCGCGGTTCCCCGAGATCGAGACCACCGAGGATGCGGTGGCGACCGTCGCCTCCGGGGTCGGCATCCTGATCGTGCCGATGTCGCTGGCGCGACTGCACAAGCGCAAGGACGCCGACTACCGCATCCTCCGCGACGGCCCGACCTCGACCGTCGCCCTGGCCTGGCCGCGTGACATCACCACGCCCGATGTCGAGACCTTCATCGGCATCGTGCGCGGGCGCACAGCGAACTCCTCGCGCTGAGCCCGCCGCAGGAGCCGAGGCCGCTCGTGCGAATGGCCGCCTCACCCGGAGGGTGAGACGGCCATTCGAGCCACATGAAGATCAGGCGGCGGTCGCCAGATGAGCGGCGGAGCTGACGGTGAGGGCTCCCTCCGCGGCATCCACGACCACCCGGCCGCCGTCGACCAGCGAACCCTCGACGAACAGATCCGCGATGCGGTCGTCCACCTCGTTCTGGATCAGGCGACGCAGCGGGCGCGCACCGTACTCCGGCTCGTAGCCGTGCTCGCCCAGCCAGGCCACCGCGGCATCCGTGACCTCGAACGAGACCTCGCGACCCGCGAGCCGCGCGGCCGTCGCCTGCAGCATGAGCCGCACGATCTCGCCGATCTCCGTCTGCGTCAGCTTCTGGAAGATCACGATCTCGTCGATCCGGTTCAGGAACTCCGGCCGCATCGCCTCGCGCAGCTTGCCCATCACACGGGCCTTCAGATCCTCCTGGGAGGCGAAGCCCGAGGCATCCTGCGACGCCACGAACCCGAGTGCGCCCGACCGCGAGGCCAGGAACTCCGAGCCGATGTTCGAGGTCATCACGATCACCGTGTTGCGGAAGTCGACCGTGCGACCCTGCCCGTCGGTCAGGCGGCCATCGTCGAGCACCTGCAGCAGCAGGTTGAAGACGTCGGGGTGCGCCTTCTCGATCTCGTCGAACAGCACGATCGAGTACGGGTTGCGCCGCACGCGCTCGGTGAGCTGACCGGCCTCGTCGTAGCCGACGTATCCCGGAGGGGCACCGACCAGACGCGACACCGTGTGCCGCTCGCCGAACTCGCTCATGTCGAAGCGGATCACGGCGTTCTCGTCGTCGAACAGGCGATCGGCCAGGGCCTTGGCCAGCTCGGTCTTGCCGACGCCGGTGGGGCCCAGGAACAGGAACGAGCCGACCGGGCGACGCGCGTCGCCCATCCCGGTGCGGCTGCGACGGACGGCGCGCGCGACCGCGGTCACCGCGTCGCCCTGCCCGATCACACGGGCGTGCAGGTCGGGCTCGAGCTCGTGCAGCCGCGACCGCTCGCTCTCGGTCAGACGGCTGACCGGGATGCCGGTGGCGCGCGGGATCACGGCGGCGATCTGCGCCCCGTCGACCACGGCCCCGCCCGGGGCGGGACCGGCGGCGGAGGTGCGCGCCTCGTCGATCCGGCGCTGCACGTCGGCGATCTCGTCGCGGATGCGGGAGGCCTCCTCGTAGTGCTCGGCGCCGACCGCCGCGTTCTTGCGCGACTCGAGATCGGCCAGCTCCGCCATCAGCGCGCTGACATCGGGCACCACGCCGAGCCGCAGACGCAGCCGGGCACCGGCCTGATCGATCAGGTCGATGGCCTTGTCGGGCAGCACCCGGTCGGGCAGGTACCGCGCGCTCAGCTCGACGGCCGCACGGATCGACTCGTCGGTGAACGTCACATCGTGGTGCTCCTGATAGGCGGGCTTCAGTCCCTGCAGGATGCGCACGGCGTCCTCGATGGAGGGCTCGCCCACCTTCACCGGCTGGAAGCGGCGCTCCAGTGCCGGATCCTTCTCGATCCTGCGGTACTCGCTCAGCGTGGTCGCACCGACGAGGTGCAGGTCGCCGCGGGCCAGGCGGGGCTTGAGGATGTTCCCGGCATCCGTGCCGCCCTCGCCGGAGCCGCCCGCGCCGACCACGGTGTGCAGCTCGTCGAGGAACACGATGATCTCGCCCTTGTGGGCGGAGATCTCGTCCATGGTCTTGGTGAGACGCTCCTCGAAGTCGCCGCGGTAGCGGGTGCCGGCGAGCATGCCGGGCAGGTCGAGCGACACCACGCGACGGTCCTTCAGCGCGGCGGGCACCGCGCCCTCGACGATCGCGCGGGCCAGGCCCTCGACGATCGCCGTCTTGCCGACGCCGGCCTCGCCGATCAGCACCGGGTTGTTCTTTGTGCGGCGGCTGAGGATCTCGATGGTCTGCTCGATCTCGACGCTGCGGCCGATCACGGGGTCGAGTTCGCCCGCGCGGGCGCGAGCGGTGAGGTCGAGGCCGTACTTGTCCAGCATCGGGGTCTCGGATGCTGTGTTCTCGGCGTGCTCGTCCTGCGGCGCGACGCCGGCGTGCACCGGCTCTCCGCGCAGGCTCTGCGTGAGCGCCTCGGCGGTGACCCCGGCGCGCGCGAGGATCTGACCGGAGGGGGCATCCTGACCGATCACGAGCGCGAAGAACACGTGCTCCGGCTCGATGTACGTGGAGCCCGAGGAACGGGCCACCTGGTAGGCGTGGAACAGCACCCGGCTGGCACTCGGGGTGATCGTGGCGGCGCCGTCGTCGGAGGACTCGCCGGGCATCGGCAGGCGCGCATCCACGGCATCCACGATCGCGGCGGGGTCGACGCCGATCCGGGAGATCGCCTCGGCGACGGCCTCGTCGGCGACGATCACGCGCAGGACGTGCAGCGCATCGAGCTCGGTCTGACCGCGCTCGAGCGCGAAACGACCGGCACGCTGCAGGATCTGCTGGGTGCGCGCGGTGAGGAAGCGGCTGAGGTCGATCGATCGCGCCTGCCGGGCCTGCTCACCTGCGAGGTAACGGGCCAGGAACTCGTCGAACGAGCCCGAGCCCGCCTCGTTGAAGTCGTTGGGCATGGGGTTTCCTCTCAAACTTGAGCGTACTTCTGTCAAGTTCAACAACAGATGATGACGCCTATTCCCGGCCGAGCGCAAATCCGCGAATAGACTCGATCGCATGTCCTCGGTGCTCTACGTCTGCGTGCGCCCGGAGCGCAGCGCGGCCGATGCCGAGCACCGCTCCTTCGCCCGCGACCTCGGCATCCCTCAGCTGGATCGCCTCGACCTGCTGCACGCCTCGCTGGAGACCGTCGAGTGGCAGCAGTACGACGGCTTCGTGATCGGCGGCTCGCCGTTCAACGTCACGGACGCCGTGAAGGACGAGACGCAGAAGACGGTCGAACGCGACCTGGAGCGCATCGCGGACCGTGCCCTCACCGGCGCCGCCACGGCGCTGTTCACCTGCTACGGGATCGGCGTCGTGACCCGGATGCTGGGCGGCCGCGTCACCATGGAGCACCCCGAGCGCGTGCAGGCGGCGCGCATCCGTCTCACCGCCGAAGGCGCGGAGGATCCGCTCTTCGGCCCGAACGCGCCGTCGATGAGCGTGTTCACCGCGCACAAGGAGTCCGCGGCCGAGACGCCGCCGGGTGCCGTGCTGCTGGCCACCAAGGAAGACTGCCCCGTGCAGGCGTACCGGGTCGGCGATCACCTGTACGCCACGCAGTTCCACCCCGAGGCGTCACCGCAGGACTTCGCCGATCGGATGGCGGTGTACCGCGCGTCCGGCTACTTCGACCCGAGCGAGTACGCGGCCACCGAGCGGATGGTGCTGTCGGCATCCGTCGACGGGGCCGACCTGCTGGGACGGTTCCCCGCCCTGCTCGGGGGTTGAGGCTCCTCCCGGGCGTCGCAGGGCTCAGCGCTGCAGCAGGGCGATCTTCTCGTCCAGGTAGCCGGCCAGCGGCATCAGCCCGCCGGTCGCCGACCAGCGCACCGCCGGTTCGCCGTCGAGCAGCGCGAGCGGGCCCGAGGCCTCGCCGGCGTCCACGGCATCCGCATCCAGCCGTTCCCAGCCGAGGTGCACGACCTCGCCCTCGGCGAATCCGCCGCGCCGGGCCATCGCGCGTCGCTCGGCACGCGCCCGGGACGACTCCGCGGTGTACCCGCGGCGCACCTCCTCGGCGGCGCGGAGGATCTCGCCGGTGGAGAGCACTCCGTCGTCGGTGAGCAGCAGCACGCCCAGATGCCAGGCATCCCCGACCCGCACGATCCGATCCCGCCGCCAGCGCGAGGTGCGCAGCAGGCCGAGTCCCTCGCGCGGGACGCGGGCCAGCCGCTCGCGCGCGGCGACGAGGAGTGCGGCGGTCGTGGTCACCCGTTCAGGCTAGCCGTCACCCGGCGGCGGGATATCCCTCCCGCTTCAGCAGCCGCGCCAGATGCACCGCGTTGGCGACCGCCGTGCGCATGGACGACTCCACGGAGGCGGGGGTCTCGGGCAGATCCTTGTAGTCGCTCTTCTGCATCGCCTCGCCGTTCCAGTACACGCATCCCTGCGCCGGCACGCTGAAGCCCACATCGTTGAGCGACTGGTACAGCACCGCCACGATGTGATGCGCACCGTCCTCGTTGCCCACCACGCCAGCCAGCGCGACCTTGTCGAACAGGGTGGGGCGGCCCTCGGCGTCGGTCTCCCCGAGCTCGGCGTCCAGGCGCTCCAGCACGCGCTGCGCGACGCTGGACTGCTGGCCGAGCCACGTCGGGGTCACGAGCACGACGATGTCGGCGGCGAGCACCTTCTCGCGAAGCGACGGCCACTCGTCACCCTCGCCCATGTCCTTGTCCACCCCGGGCAGGATGTCGTGGTCGACCGCCCGCACATGCGTGGTCGCGACATCATGCTCCTCGAGGAGACCGCTGATCTGCCCGCTGAGCTTCTCGGAGCTCGACTGCGCCGGCGAGGGCTTGAGCGTGCAGGAGATGGTCAGCGCGGTCAGTCCGCCCTCGCGCTGCGGTGCCTGGTCGTCCATGGTGGTTCCTCTCGGTCGATCGGGGCGGAGCCCCTGCGTACGAGCTGCAGGGCGACACTGACACCCGGCGGCCACGCTGTCCCCCGCGTTGACTCGCTCATCCCGCAGTGCTAACGGCGACAGCCCGCGGCGGCGGCCGGCGGGACCGGATGCACGTCGGCGCGCGGCGGTGTCAACCCCCTGTCGGTGGCGTCGGGAGCCTCGGCATCCTGGCGAGACAGACACGACGGAGAAGGAGAGCATCATGCCCCGTGGACGCGGCTCGAACAGCCTGAAGGATCCGGATCTCTACGAAGAGCTCCGCGACGAAGGAGCCTCGAAGGAGAAGGCGGCGCGCATCTCGAACGCCGCTGCCCGTGACGGGCGGAAGTCCGTCGGCAAGCGCGGCGGCACGGCCGAGGACTACGAGGATCGCACGGTCGACGAACTCAAGTCCCGCGCGAAGGAGCTCGGGCTCAAGGGCTACTCCGACAAGCGCAAGTCCGAGCTGATCTCGATGCTGCGCGATCACTGACGAAGACCACAGACGAAGACCACTGAAGGACCGGAGGAGAACGAAGATGACGCCCACGAAGAAGCCGAGCTCGACGCAGGCCGCGAAGAAGCAGAGCACCACCCCGCTCACGAAGGATCAGAACGCCGAGAGCGGATTCCACGCCTCCGAGCAGCTGGGCCAGAGCCTGCAGCGGGTGCTGGTCGACCTGGTGGACCTGCAGATCCAGGGCAAGCAGGCGCACTGGAACGTCGTGGGGAAGAACTTCCGCGACACGCACCTGCAGCTGGACGAGGTGGTCGAGGCGGCGCGGCGTCTGGGCGACACGGTCGCCGAGCGGATGCGGGCGCTGCACGCCATCCCCGACGGACGCAGCCGCACGGTGGCGGACACCACCTCGCTGCCGCCCTACCCGGAAGGCGAGGTCAGCACGACCGACACCGTCGACCTGGTCACCGAGCGGCTGGAGGCCGCGATCGCGACGGTGCGCGACGTGCACGACGCGGTCGACGAGGAGGACCCCACCAGCGCCGACATCCTGCACGTCGTCCTCGAGGAGCTCGAGCAGTTCGCCTGGATGGTGAGCGCCGAGAACCGCGCTCCGGCGTGATGCACTCTCGCGGCGGTGGTCCTCCCGCCGCCGCGAGGCCGCGGCTCCGGCCGTCATGGACCCGGACAGCCGGTCCATGACGGCCGGGATTCGCCGGGTCGGCGCGAGAAGGGCAGAATCGAGGCACACCTCCGCGTCTCTCCGCCCGAGGGATCTCAGCTCAGGAGCATCCATGCCTCAGTCCGACACCGCCCGCCTCCTCATCGCCTGCGACGACCAGCCCGGCATCGTCGCGGCCGTCGCCGGAGTGCTGGCGTCGCACGGGGCCAACATCATCTCGCTCGACCAGCACTCCACGGACGCGCACGGCGGCCGCTTCTTCCAGCGCACCGTGCTGCACCTGGAGGGTCTCGCGGCGAACCGCCCCGCGCTCGAGGCGTCGATCGCCGAGGTCGCCGAGCGCTTCGGCATGGAGTGGTCGCTGCACGACACCAGCCACCGTAAGCGCGTGGCCATCTTCGTCTCGAAGTACGACCACTGCCTGATGGAGCTGCTGTGGCGCACGCAGCGCGGCGAGCTCGACATCGATGTGACCATGGTCATCTCGAACCACCCCGACCTGGCGGAGTCGGTGCGCTCGTTCGGCGTCCCGTTCGTGCACATCCCGCGCGGCGACGGACCCGATGCCAAGGCCGAGATGGAGGAGCGCCAGCTGGAGCTGCTGCAGGGCAACGTCGATCTGGTCGTGCTGGCGCGCTACATGCAGATCCTCACCGACGACTTCATCGGGCGGATCGGCGCGCCCGTCATCAACATCCACCACTCCTTCCTGCCGGCGTTCATCGGCGCGAACCCGTACGCGCGCGCCAAGGAGCGCGGCGTCAAACTCATCGGCGCGACCGCCCACTACGCCACTGCCGACCTCGACGAGGGACCCATCATCGAGCAGGACGTCACCCGCGTCACGCACGCCGAGTCGGCCGCCGAGCTGCAGCGCCGCGGCGCCGACGTGGAGCGCTACGTGCTCGCGCGCGCCGTGAAGTGGCACGCCGAGGACCGCGTGATCGTGCACGGCCGCTCCACGGTCATACTCTGAGACGCGGCCGCACACTGAGACGCGGCCGCACACTGAGACGGAGCGCCGGGAGGTTCACATGCCGAAGCTGATGATCGTCGTCGGGAGCGTGCGAGAGGGCCGCATCGGCCTGCCGATCGCGCAGTGGGTGCGCGGTGCCGTCGAGCGGCACGGCGGGTTCGAGATCGACTGGGCGGATCTGAAGGAGATCGCGCTGCCCCTCATGACCGAGCCGAATCATCCGCGGCTGCGGCAGTACACGCAGCCGTCGACGATCGCTTGGAGCGAGCGCGTGGATGCCGCGGACGCCCTGCTGTTCGTGCAGCCGGAGTACAACTTCAGCTACTCCCCCGCCCTGAAGAACGCGATGGACCACCTCTCGCAGGAGTGGTGGCGCAAGCCGCTGGGCACGGTGAGCTACGGCGGGATCTCCGGCGGCACGCGCGGCACGGCGGCGCTGAGGGTGCCCGAGATGGCCCTCGGCCTCGTGCCGACCACAGTGAACGTCGAGATCCCGTGGGCGTTCAAGCAGATCGAGGACGGCGTCTTCACGCCGCTCGACTCACAGGCGGCGATGCTGGAGCGGATGCTGAACGAGCTGACGTCCCTGGACGCCGCGCTCGCGCCGCTGCGCGCCGCCCCGCGTCCCTGACGCGGGCGGACCCGCGTCAGGCGGGAACGCCCGCCAGCAGCTCGGCGAAGACCTCGGATGCGGTGTCCCAGCGCGCCAGCGGGGCGGACTGTCCGAGCCACAGCGACTGCAGCTCGCCCAGACCGCGCTGCCCCGCGACCGCGCGGAAGCGCCCGGTCAGCCAGTTCTGCGCCGGGAACGGCGCGATGGCGCCGGATGCCTCGATCTCGCGGACGGCACGGTTGGGAGCGCCGCGCGACAGTCGGCCGCTCATCGCGCGGGTCAGCACCGAGGCATCCGCCGCCGTCGACCGGATCGCGCCGCGGTGCGCCTCGTTCGCGGCGGACTCCGCCGTCGCGAGGAACGACGTGCCGACCTGCACACCCGAGGCGCCCAGCGCGAAGGCCGCGGCGACGCCGCGCCGGTCGCCGATGCCGCCGGCCGCGATGACGGGCACATCCACGGCATCCGCCACCTGCGGCAGCAGCGAGACGAGTCCGACCAGCGACTCCTCCGCGGGCTTCAGGAACGACACCCGGTGCCCCGCCGCCTCGGCGCCGGTCGCGACGATCGCGTCCACTCCGCCCTCGGCCAGCGCGACCGCCTCGGCCACGGTCGTTGCGGTTCCGACAACGCGGATGCCGCGGCGATGCGCCTCCTCGACCAGCGCGCCGGACGGCACCCCGAACACCACGCTGAGCACCGCAGGGGACGCCTCCCAGATCGCGTCGAGCTGCTCGTCCAGCGAGGGGAGGTAGCGTTCGGGGCGCGCGGACGGTTCCAGCCCGACCTCGGTGAAGAAGGCCTCCAGCGCAGCCGCATAGCCGTCGTGCTCCGGACCGGGCAGCACCTCGTCGCCGGTGGGCAGCCAGATGTTCAGCGAGAAGGGCGCGGCTGTCGCCTCGCGCAGCGCCGCCGCGGTCGCGCGGATCCGCTCTCCGTCGTAGCCGTAGAGACCGTACGAGCCGAGGCCTCCGGCCTCGCTCACCGCCGCGGTGAGTGCCACGGACGAGAGGCCACCGAAGGGCGCCAGGACGATCGGATGCCGGATGCCGAGCAGTTCGGTGAGTGCGGACGGTACACGCAGGTCGGTCATGCTCCGAGGCTACGCCCGCGTGCACGGGACGTTACGAGCGCCGACGGCGTCACGCACGCCGCCGCCCTGGCCCTGGCCCTGGCCCTGGCCCTGGCCCTGGCCCTGGCCCTGGCAGCCGGAATACTGGGATAGGTTTCCTGAAGGGGCCTTGCGTCCCCGCTGATCCGGGGTGGAATTCATGAGCGTACTGCGCCTCTCGACGCGCGATGCGTCACGGGTCGAGGAGACCTGGAAGCAGTTCGTGCCGTCCGCCGCGCTGCAGCGTATCGACCCCGAACGGTTCCGCTTCGACTGGTTCTCGGCCGAGGCGCCGGGCTTCAGCCTGGTGCGCTACGACCTGCGCGCCGAGATCCACTCGGTGGTCGAGCCCGAGGACCAGCTGCTGGCCTGCCAGGTGACGGGCACCAGCGCCGAGGTGCGCACGAAGCGCAGCTCTCTTGACGCGGGCAGCCCCTGGCTCACCGACGGCGCCCGCGTGGAGGCGCGGTGGGAATCCGCGCGGGTCTCGGCTCTGGTCTTCGAACGACGTTCGGCCGAGGAGCTCGCCCGGCGCATGTGCGGCGACGACACGCTCCGCCTGCGCGTGCAGACCGGCGCACCCGAACGCCGGTCGGCCGATGCCCACTGGTCGAGGACCATGGACTTCATGACCTCCGCTCTGGAGGACTGCGGAGGCGATGAGCTGGTGATCGCCGGGCTGCACCGCCAGGCGCTGTGGCTGGTCCTCACCGCCTTCCCCACCACCTTCCGCACCGCACTGGAGCAGGATCCGCAGACCCGTGCCGCCCCGGCGACCGTGCGCAGGGCCCTCGACTTCATCGATGAGAACGCGCACCTGCCGATCACCGTCGACGATGTCGCCTCCGCCGTGCACATCTCCACCCGCGGCCTGCAGTACGCGTTCCGGCGCGCGCTCGACAGCACGCCGGCGGAGCGGCTGCGACGCGCGCGTCTCGAGGGCGCACACCGCGAACTGCTCGCGGGCACCTCCGACACGATCGCCGTGATCGCCCGCCGATGGGGGTTCACGCACCCGTCCCGGTTCTCCGCGGCCTACCGCGACGCCTACGGCGTGCTTCCCGCCACGACGGCGGGACGTCGCCGCTGACGGGGCCGAGCCTCCCTTGATGACAGACGGCGAACAGCCTCTTCGCCCATGACGTCATGCGTCGCGTCCCTGCATCGCGCCGACGCCGCCGCGCGATAGATTCCTGTAGCCCGCCGATCCATGACGGGCATCCGCTCTATCCCCAGGAGTGCACGTGAACCGTCGTCATCCGATCCCGACCCGCCCCGGCCAGGACCGCTCGCGCAGCGGACGGCGCTGATCCGAGATGGGAAGCCTGTACTACGGCGACGCGCATGAGCCGATCTTCATCGAGGACCGCGCCCTCGCCCATCTCAAAGTGGTGATCGCCACCAAGCTGCGTCGCAATGAGAGCTTCACGCTGTCGTGGCGCCACGCCGACGGCGCCCCCGTCGGACGGAGCACCATCTGGCTGCACCCGTCCATTCCGCTCCGCTTCGTGTTCGACGAACCCGAAGCACCGCCGCTGAGCCGCACCTGGATCGAGGAGCTCGCGCATTCGGCGAACTCGAGCGGCGGCATCGCCCTCGTCGACGAGCACATCGAGAACCCGCCGCCGGGGGATTGACTCCGGCGGCGGGTGGGCCGATCAACGCGGGGGGAGGTGCGGGATCGGCGAAGGGGCCCGGGATCGATCGGATGAAGCACTGACCGCCGCATCGAGGTCACCGAGCAGCTGGGCGAAGTCGCGGAACCGAGTCCGCCGCGGGCACGGTCTGCGCAGCCACAGCACGTCGAGCGTGCCGGTGCTGTTGCGCTCGACGTAGGCGATCAGGCAGTCGGCGTCGCCCTGACGCCGTGCACGGTCGCAGATGCGCCAGCTGTCGCGTCCGAGCCACGTGACCTCCCAGTCCCCACGCGGGGTCGGAGCGTTCGGGGGGTCCGACAGCACGGTGCTCATAGCGGCTTCCCGCCGGTCACGGCGAGTACGGCGCCGGAGGTGTAGGACGACTCATCCGACGCCAGATGCACGTAGGCTCCGGCGAGCTCGGCCGGCTGCGCGGGACGGCCGAGGGGCGTGTCCTTGCCGAAGCTCGCGAGCTTGTCGGCATCCCATCCCGTCGCCGGAATCAGCGGAGTCCAGATCGGCCCGGGCGCCACGGCATTGACGCGGATGCCGCGCTCGCCCGCCTCCTCGGCGAGCGCCTTGACGAACGCCACCTGCGCGGCCTTCGTCATGGCGTAGTCGATCAGTCCCGGGGAGGGCTGGTACGCCTGGATCGAGGCCGTCACGATGATGGCGGCGCCCGGCTCGAGGTCGGGGTACGCGGCGCGGGCGGTGAAGAGCGTGCCCAACAGGTTCGTGTCGAACACCCGGCGCATGTCCTCGGTCCGCAGCGCGTCGAAGCTATCGATGTCGTGCTGGTACGCGGCGTTCAGGACAACGATGTCGAGGCCTTCCAGCTCGTCGCGGGCCCTTCGCACGGCATCCGTCGCGAACTCCTCGTCACGGAGGTCCCCAGGGATGCTGAGCCCGGTGCGGTCCTCCTGGCGGATCAGGTCCACGGTGCTGTCGGCGTCGTCCTGCTCCTCCGGCAGGTGCACGAGCGCGACGTCAGCGCCCTCGCGGGCGAAGGCGATGGCGACGGCTCGGCCGATGCCGGAGTCACCACCCGTGATCAGTGCCTTCCGCCCGTTCAGACGGCCGTGGCCGACATAGCTGGACTCGCCATGGTCCGGCTCCGGTTCGGTCTGGTCGGTCTTGCCGGGCTGGTCCTGTCGCTGCGGAGGCATCGGCTCGTCCCTGTGCGCGTCGCGCGGATCCTTGGTGCTGTCGCTCATCGTCGATCCTCTCCGGTCTGTGTGGCGTCGACGCTGTCATGGGCCCGCATCCGGAGCCAGGGGGTTGACACCCGAGCCGGTTCTCCTACGCGCGCGCGACAGACATGTCAACGGGCATTCGGCACCGCGGAGGCCGATGCACAGTGGGCGCGACAGTCACGAGGAAGGAGACGCGATGAGCGGCATCGATCAGGGCATGATGCCCGAGCACGTGCAGCCGCAGCATGCGGAGGACGACTCCGAGCATGAGGAGGGCGCAGGCACTCCCGCGGAGGACGAGACCCGGGTGGACACCGGTGCCGAGGACGAGGCCGAGCCGAACCGCGAGCACCGCGCCGAGGAGCCGAAGCCGATCGGCGAGGACGCTCACCCCGAGGGCGGGCTCCCCCACAGGAGCCAGCGGAAGCCGTAGGCCGGGCGAAGCCGGCAGGATCGCTTCAGCCGATCACTGCTCCGGCTGTGCCGCCTGCAGCTCTTCGCCAGCCCCTCCGCCGTCCCCGGCGTCCGGCGGCTCGGGCACGAGGTAGAGGCCTCCGGGCGAGTTGGCGGTGAAGGCGAGCGCTTCCGTCCAGCCCCGATTGATCGACGGCTGCCGGCTGCCGTAGTACTTGAACACGAGCGAGCTGCCGGGGTGCATCCACACCGTGGTGCGGCCGCCGCCGACGCTCACGTCCTCGCGCCAGCTGAATGGGAACGGCTCGCCGCGTCGGAGCTTGGCGGTGATGACGAGCTGCAGGTGCATCAGAGCTCGGTCCTCGATCTCCGTCTTGACGCCGTTCTCGTATACGAACTTGCCCATGTGCTGCCTCCGTGCGCTGGACGCGGACTGACGCATTCCAGATTCGGGGTCTACGTTAGGCGATATGGGACTGCTCTACTACGACGGGACGTCCGACCCCATCGAGATCGAGGACCGGGCGCTCGCGCATCTCAAGGTCGTCATCGCGACGAAGCTCCGGCGCAACGAGAGCTTCACGCTCTCGTGGAAGCACCCCGACGGCGCGGCGCCCGGCCGCTCGACCATCTGGCTGCATCCGTCCATTCCGCTGCGGTTCGTCTTCGAAACCCCGGAGCCCCCGGAGCTGCACGCCGAATGGATCACCGCGATGGCGCACTCCGCCAACACGAGCGGCGGGATCACCATGGTCCCCGAGGACATGGCGTCGCCGGAGTAGACACCGCGCTGGCAGGTCCGCAGCCCCGCCGTCAACCCCCTGTTCGAGAATCCGGCCCCTTCGTACCGTGGCATCAGCCGGGGCACCTCCGCCCCGCCGGACGAAGGGATCGTCATGAACCTGCTGTTCATCATCATCGCGGTGGTCGCGATCATCCTCGCCATCACCGGCGGCCTCGTGCAGTCGCTGAACTTCCTGCTCTGGGTCGGGCTCGTGCTGCTCGCGCTGGCGGTGATCGCCTGGCTGATCAGGGCGATCTCCGGTCGCAACGCAGCCTGAGTCACATGGCGGAAGCGCCCCCGCCGAAGGCTGCCGACGGCGCCTTCACCTGGGTCGAGTTCGTCGATCGCAATGAGCGCGACGTGCTCGCCGGGGTGAGGCGCCTGTCGGCGCATTCGGCACTCTTCGAGGAGTCGCTCGGGCGCGGACGCCCACCTCGACTCGAAGTGCTGGACGGGCAGCTGATCGTGATCGCCTGGGATCTGGATCCCGACAAGGTGACCAGCAAGCCGGGCGAGGTGGTCATCCTCGCGGGCGACTCCTGGCTGCTGACCGCGCAGTGGGACGGCGACGGACCGGCCAGGCCGCTGCGCCCGCTGGTCGAACGCGAGCATCCCAGCGGGGCCACCCCTCTGGGGGCTGCGTACCGCACCCTTGCGGCGGTCGTGCGCTCATACGAGGCCACGGTGGCGTCGATCGAGAACGAGCTCGACGAGGTCGAGACCGAGGTGTTCGATCCCGCCGTCGACGAGGACTACGAGCGCATCTACCGGTTGCGCAGGCGCATCGGGCACCTGGACCGCGCGGCATCCGCGCTCCGTCGGGGATTCGAGACGAACGCCGAATCCCTGGACGAGCTGCTCCGGGACGATCCGGCGCTGTATCAGTACTTCCGGCACATGCGCAGCGATCTGGCGGCGCTCGCCGACCTGCTCGCCACCCAACGCATGGCCCTGGATGCGGTGGTCTCCAGCCATGAGAGCAACGTGTCGTCGCGTCAGAACCGCGACATGCGCACCATCGCGGCGGTGGCGGCGCTGCTCGCGCTGCCGACCGTGGTCGCCGGCGTGTACGGCATGAACTTCAAGGACATGCCCCTGCTGCACGTCCCGGGCGGCTGGGTGTTCGTGCTGATCGGCACGGTCGTGCTCGACATCGCGGCGGTGCTCGTGTTCCGGCGCCGTGGCTGGCTGGGAGCGGATCACGGCCGCGCCCGCTGACAGGCTCCCGGCGGGTCACTCCGACTCCACCGCCGACACCGCGTGCGGTGTGCCGACCGGCTTGGACTCGGCCGAGCCGCGCTGGCGGAGGTAGATCGAGAACGCGACCATCGTGCCGACCGCGAGGAACTCGGACTGCCAGTTCTGCAGGGTCCGATCCCAGAAGTCGGCCGAGACGACGTACTCGGCCCAGGTCGGCGCGGGCACCCCGTGCATGGCGGCCTCCTCCCCGGCGACGATCGTGCCGCCGAGCGACTGCGCCAGCCAGGACAGAGCGAACACCGTGCCCATCACAATCAGCAGGGAGTTGCCGTACACGACCCGGCGCCAGCCGGACGCCCGCGCCCAGCGCGGTGCGCCGTCGGGCGCATACCGCCCGACCAGCTGATCCTCGTCGCTCTCCGGCCCTTCGTCGCCCGGATTCTTCGACTCCGGCGATCCGCGCTGCACGAGCCAGATGGTCGCGCCGATGAACAGGAAGAACTGCAGGAACTCCGACTGCCAGTTCTCCGCCACGTCCACCACGAAGTCGGGCGAGAGCACGAACCCGAAGAAGTCGGCGGGCATTCGTCCGTGCTCCGTCATCTCCTCCACCTGCCGGAAGTACCCGGCGACGGCCTGGCCGCCGAGCGCCAGCAGGAACAGCAGCAGGAAGAACAGTCCCAGCGCGTTGTCGCGCAGCATCCGCCGCATGGTCATCGACCTCCGATGATGATCGCGAACATCACCGCGAGACCCCCGAAAGTCACCGTCATCCACGTCCAGAACACCACAGCCGGGCCACGTCCGGCCGACTGGCCCCTGTCCACCTGTTCCATCCGGTCCTCCTCCGGTCGAGACGATACGACTGGCCCGATGCTGTCGTCACGACGGCTCGGATGCCCAGCCCCTTGACGCCGGCGATGCGGCCTGTCAACCCCCTCAGCAGCCCGGGGACCACTCCGTATCGTCGCTCTTCCGAGCACCAGGAGAGGAAGAGATCATGACGCTGACGACGGAGGTCCTGGTGAAGGACATCATGACGCCGGGGGCCCGCTGCATCGGCGAGAACGACTCGCTGGAGACCGCGGCCCGCCTGATGGCCGATCTGGACATCGGCTCGCTGCCCATCTGCGGGGAGAACGGCAAGCTGAAGGGCATGCTGACCGACCGCGACATCGTCGTCAAGGCGATCGCGAACGGCCGTTCCCCCGCCGACACGCGCGCGGGTGCGCTCGCCGAGGGGACCCCGCTGCTCGTGGACGCCGAAGACGGGGTGAGTGCGGTGCTCGAACTCATGCAGAAGCACCAGGTGCGCCGCATCCCGGTGCTCGACGATCACGTGCTGGTGGGCATGGTCGCCGAGGCCGACATCGCACGCAGCCTCGCCCCGCAGCACACCGGCGAGACCGTCGAGCAGATCACGCGCTGAGCAGATCGCACGGAGAAGGAGACTGACATGGATGCAGGCATGGACGCGACGGAGAACGAACCGGGCACGCACGCCGACACCGAGGCGATGGCGAAGGACATGAGCCGGCGCCCGGCCGATGCCACCATCACCCACGCCGCATGGGGGTCGGGCGATCCGCACCTGCTGGTCTCCCGGGCGGACGACCGGAACGTCTTCCCACTGTCGGCGGATGAGACGCGGATCGGCTCGGCGCCCGACTGCGAGCTCGTGCTCGACGGGGCCGATCCGGTGCACGCGACCATCGTCCACGACGACCGCGACGAGTACGTGCTGACGATGCACGGCGAGGGCGAGATGAACGCCTGGTCCGAGGACGACACCCGCACGGAGATCCTCCGCACAGGCGCGCGCTTCACGGTGGCCGGCTGGTCGCTGGTGTTCATGCGCGAGGAGTACGCGGATCACGGCCGCCCCTGGGGCGGCCGTGAGGGCGGCGAGCTCTCCGATCAGCCGCCGCAGCCGCAGCGTCCGGACTACGCGGCCCAGCGGGCCGGCGAGCAGGACGAGGACGACCGCGGCTGGGAGGTGCGCAACGGCTGAGGCTCGGGGCCGTCAGTCGACCGCCTCCCGCTGGGTGCGGATGAAGTCCCAGTCGCGCATCGTGAGCCGCTCCTCGCGCGGCATCCGGACGCCGGTCAGGGCCTCCACCTCGTCCCGCACGAGGTCGGGGATGATCTCGCCATCCAGGGCCTCCAGCGCGTGCTTCGCCTCCGCGGACAGCAGCGGCCACCAGGTGTGGATCTCGGGGTCGGTCATGTCGGACTCCTCTCGCGATGTGCCGATGCTCGCATCCGATGCTCCGTCGATGCAGGGGGTTGACAGCGGTGCATCCGCAGATCACCGCCCGGCCGGGCGCGGACGGGCGTATCGTCGAGATCAGAGGCTTACGCGACCTTCTGGCGTCAGGAGGGTCGACGAGAGCACCTTCCCGCCGGCCCGAGGAGATCTCCACGGATAGGAGGAAGGGTCATGGCTGAGAAGCTGCACGGATACGCGCCGACGACGACGCACGCCGCCTGGGGCGCGGGTGATCCGCATCTGCTGATCTCCCGCAACGACGAGGACCGCTCGGTGCTCCATCTCGGAGCCGAGACCGTGACGATCGGCTCGGACGAGGAGTGCACACTCCGGCTCGGCGGTGCGGCGCCCCCGCACGCCACGATCGTGCACGACGACCGCGACGAGGTCGTGCTCACGATGCACGGCCCGGGGCGGATGAACGCCGGCAGCCCTGCGGGCGAGCACGGTGAGCGGATCGAGACGCTGCGCACCGGCGCGCAGTTCACCATCGGGGACTGGATGCTGGTGTTCAGCCGTGACGAGTACGCGGACCACGGCCGGCCGTACGGCGGGCGCGAGGGCGGTGAGGGCACGCACCAGAGCAGGCAGCCCGAGCGCCCGGACTACCCGGCTACTGGGGAGATCCCCGTCCGCGATCGCTGAGCGGGGTCTGCCTGCAGGAGCGGCTGGTAGCCTCGGCCTGAGGGAAGGGGGATGACCATGATCCAGACGCTGCTGCAGCTCATGCTGACCGCGTTGCGCGTGGTGCCCCTTCCGGCCGGGACCTCGGCGGGCGGGATGCTGGGCATCGCCGCCGTGCTCATCGCGGTCGCCGTGCTCGCGATCGCCCTGGCCCTGGTCAGGCCCATCTTCGGCATCCACTCCGTGCCGCATCCGAGACGCGCGATCGACGTGTCCGCCCTGCTCGCGCAGAGCGATCCGGATGCCGCGGGGCATCCGCGTCCGCGAGCCCCGGGAGCCGCGCTCGCCGCGTGACCCCGCCGACGCCCTGAGCGCCCGCAGCTGGAGACCGCGGCATCCGCCGACCCTCCCGCGACCACGAACGGACACCCATGGACATCTTCGCCTTCCCGCCCCTCGCCCTCCTCCTGGACGGCGCCTACACCGCGCTGCTCTCCCTCTCGCATCTGCTCGAGCCTGTCGCCGGCGCCGCGGCGGCCGCGCTCGCCGTCGTGCTCGTGACCCTGCTCGTGCGCACCTGCCTGATCCCCGTCGGCGTCTCCCAGGCGAAGGCCGAGCAGATGCGCGCCCGCCTCGCACCGAGGATGCGGGAGCTGCAGCAGAAGCACGGAAAGGACCGCGAGAGCCTGCAGCGCGAGACCATGGCGCTGTACCGCGATGAGAAGGCCTCGCCGTTCGCCGGATGCCTGCCGCTGCTCGTGCAGGCCGCCGTCGTCGGCATCCTGTACACGCTGTTCCTGCGGCCCGAGATCGCCGGGCACGCGAATGCTCTGCTGAGTCACGACCTATTCGGCGCTCCGCTGGGCACCTCGCTGCTGGGCGCGATCGGCACCGGCATCGACGCGGCCACGGCGATCGTCTGGGCGATGGCGCTGCTGATCATCGTGGTCATCGCCGACATCACCCGGCGGGTGTTCCCCGCGCAGGTGCCCGACGAGGGTCCGCTGGCGGTGCCGGGGATGGAGACCACGATGAACGCCCTGCACTACCTGACCGCGGTGTTCGCCGTGTTCGTGCCGCTCGCCGCCGCGCTCTACCTGGTCGTGACGGTCACCTGGACGCTCGTGCAGCGCGCGCTGCTGCGTCGCAGGTACCCGCTACCGGCCTGAGGAGGGCCGGCACGGAGCGGGCCGGCGCGGTTCAGCGGGCGGCGACGGCGATGCGCAGCGGCGCGCCGGGGGCGGATGCCGCGGTGAGCGCGCGGTCGAGCTCGGAGAGCGGATGCACGGCGCTGACCACCTCCGCGAACGGGTGCGCGCGGCCGGGTCCGGCGAGGAACGCGACCGCGTCGGACAGGTCCCGTCCGGTGTAGTTGTGCACCCCCGTCACCGTGACCAGGCGCCGCACGACGGACTCGGCGTCGAGCGGAACGGGATCGGCGGGGAACACCGAGCCCACGAGCACCGCGGTCCCGCCCACGGCAACGCCCTCGATGGCGTCGGTGACGGCATGGCCGGATGCCTCGATCACGATGTCCGGCTCACGATCACCGGCATCCGCCACCGCGCCGACTGCTCACGAAAGCTCCGTTAACCAGATGCGATCGCGAGCGCGTGGTACTGAAGCCTATGAAGATCGCGCTCGCGATCGCGGCGCTGGGGAAGCGCCTTGTTAAGCGCTGGGGACGCTTATCTGGGGAGATCCCAGGATATGACCGCTTCTCGACCGATATATAGGTCCGAACGGCGAGACCAATATGGACTTTCGTCTAGTCCTTGGACGCGGATGCCGCGGCTTCAGGAAAGCGGCATCCGGGTGTGGACCCGCCACAGGCCGTCGGCCACCCCCGCGCTGAACTCGCCGCTCGCGCCGATCACGCGCTCCGCCATGCGGTTCAGGCCGGTGCCGCTGGACGGCAGGTCGCGCCGGGGCGTCGAGGGCAGCGGGCTGAGGATGCTGAGGGTCGCGTGCTCGTCATCGACCTCGATCTCGATCCGCACCTGTCCGGCTCCGGCGTGCTTCAGGATGTTGGTCGCCGACTCCCGGACGATGCGGGCGAACACGATGTCCGCGATTCGGGGGATGCGCTCATCGAGCGGATCGCCGGTGACGACGACGTCATGGCCGGCGGCCTCGATCTCGCCGCGGGCCTCGCTGATCGCCTCGCCCAGGTCACCCGTCTGCATGGCGGTTTCGCGGGGCCCGTCATCGGCGAGCTCGATCACGAACCGGAGATCGGCCATGGCCTTGCGCGCCGCGACGCGGATGGCGTCCTGGGAAGCGGCGCTGACGGTCGGGTCGTCGAGCATCTGCACGTGCAGGGCGACGACGGTGAGGTGATGGGCGATGCTGTCGTGCAGTTCGCCTGCGATCCAGCGCCGCTCGGCGAGGACCGCCTGGCGCTCCTGCTCCTCGCTCTCGGCGAGACGCAGTTCGAGGCTGCGCCCTCGGGTGGACGCGAGACGCAGGGCGTAGCCGACGGCTCCCGCGACGGTCGCCACAACCAGGTAGATGCCGACGTTGACGGGGACGCGATGATCGCCGTAGGCGACCGAGGCGGTGGCCACGAGGAAACCGCCGAGATACGACAGCACGAGCGCCGTCGACCCGAGCCGCATCACCAGACCGGCCGCGATCGCGGCGGCGAACAGTACGGACGAGTCCTTGCCGGCGAAGAAGGAGAGGACGAAGACGCAACCCAGCAGGATGGTCGCGACGGGCGGCCACCAGAGGTAGAGGACGAAGACCGCGGTGGCGGCGACGCTGAACGCGACGCCGACCGGATCCATGCCCGGCGTGAAGATCAGGCCGAGGATGTCGACGCCTGACACCACGATGAGGAACGCGAGCATGACCACGCGCTCGAGGGTGTTCAGGCGTTCACCTCGGCTGAGGTGGAGGATGCGGGGATCATCCCGGGTCGTTCGGACGAACGGCATGGGTCAAGTATCTCCTATCCTCCGAGATACAATCAGCGGATAGCACCGAAGAGGCGGGCGAGCTGCTCCCAGAAGGACATCTGATTCACCTCCAGTTGTAGGTCTTTTGGCCAGGTACCTATTGATCTTCTCGGTGAACGAGCGCGAACACATCGAACCTGCGACCAGACTTGTCTGGACGAAAGTCCATATCACGCTCGGGTCTATCGGCTCCGGTTAGGCTTCCTCCATGTCGGAAATACGCGTCCTGATCGTCGACGACGACCCGCTGGTGCGGTCCGCGCTCTCGCATTTCGTCTCGCGTGGCTCCGATGTCACGGTGATCGGCCAGGCCGAGAGCGGCCGGGAGGCCCTCGAGTTCCTCGCGCACGACCGTCCCGACGTCGTGATGATGGACGTGCAGATGCCCGAGATGAACGGCATCGAGGCTACCGCCGCGATCGCCGAGCGCTGGCCCGAGGTGCGCGTACTGGCCGTCACCACGCTCGACGGCAGCGACACGGTCCTGCCCATGCTGAGCGCAGGGGCATCCGGCTACCTGCTCAAGGACTCCAGCGCCGAGAGCATCCTGGCGGGCGTGCGGGAGGTGCACAGCGGCGCGAGCTCGCTGTCCCCGCGCATCGCCTCACTGCTGGTCAAGCACGTGCGCAGCAAGGAGCCGGCCGCCGGCGCCGGCGAGGCGCTCGAGCCCCTGACCGATCGCGAGTCGGAGGTGCTGGAGCGCCTGGCCCAGGGCATGTCCAACGCCGAGATCGCCCAGTCGCTGATCGTCTCGGAGGGCACGGTAAAGGCCCATCTCGGTCGCATCATGTCGAAGTGGCAGGTGCGCGACCGCGTGCAGATCCTCGTCACCGCCGCCCACGCCGGGCTCGTCGACTTCCGCTGAGGCACCACCGCCGACATCCGGCCGCACGCACTCAGAACGCGAGCAGCACGATCCCCGCGACCACGACGACGGATGCCGCCACCCGCCACGCAGGTCGTGACTCGCGCAGCACGAACGCGCCGAACAGGCTCACCAGCACCACGCTCACCTCGCGCAGCGGGGCGATCAGGGCGACGGGGGCGATCGTGATGGCCTGCAGCACCAGGATGTAGGACAACGGCGAGAGGATGCCGAAGGCCAGGATCCGCCGCCATTCCCGCCTGCCGAGATCGCGTACCGCGCCCCAGCGACCGCGCACGCCGACGCTGTAGAACGGCAGCTGCGCGAGCGTCGTGCCCACCATGAACGCCACCGGCGACAGGCCCCACTCGCGCACCGCGTGCGCATCCCAGATCGTGTAGGTCGCGATCATCACGCCGGTGAGCAGACCGAACAGCACCGCGGGGTCGAGGCCGCGACGCGTTCCGGCGGATGCCGTGCGGCCGACGATGCCGACGGCCACGACGCCCGCGATGACCAGCGCGACACCCACGAGCGCTACCGCCGACGGTCGTTCGCCGAGCAGCAGCATCGCGATGATGACCGACAGGAACGGTCCGCTCCCCCGTGCCGTCGCGTAGACGGTCGACAGGTCGCCGGCCTGATAGCCGCGCTGCAGCACCGACATGTAGAGCACGTGCAGCACGGACGAGACCGCGACACCGAGCGCGAAGCCGGCGAGGTCGTCGGTGCCGAGTCCGCCCGTGAAGGGGACGACCCCGATCCAGACGACCGTGCTGGCGAGGGCTCCCCACCACAGGAACGGCACGCCCGCACGGCTCACGTTGTGCGCGACGACGTTCCAGGCGGCGTGCGCGACGGCGGCGCTGAGCGCCAGGACGATGGCGATGACCGGCATCCGAGACCCTTCTGCCCGTCGCGGGCGCGACGAACGGGTCCTCCTGGCTTTTGTCCGTTCAGATGACGCCCGGCCGACGGCCGCACGTGGCGCCGCTCGGACCAGTCGGACTCCGCTCGAGTGGAGCGGTGCGTCCCGGAACCCTAGGCGCTGTCCCGTCCACCCTAACGCGACCGGCAGGGCCTGCCTGGCCGACCCGGCGCGCCCCGGCTGGCACCGGCGGGGCCTGCCCGGCCGATCCGGCGCGCCCCGACTAGCATCGAAGGCATGCCCGTCAGTCCTGCCGCCCTCGCCCACGCCTCTGATCTCGCGGACTTCGTCGCCGCCTCGCCGTCGAGCTACCACGCCGCCGAGGAGGTCGCGCGGCGACTGCAGGAGGCCGGATTCGCGCGGCTCGATGAGACCGAGGCCTGGCCGACGCAGGCCGGCGGCCGGTTCGTGGTCGTGCGCGACGGTGCCGCCATCGGCTGGGTCGTGCCGTCGGATGCCACGGCCACCACGCCCGTGCACGTGCTGGGCGCGCACACCGACTCCCCCGGCCTCAAGCTCAAACCCAAGCCCACCACCGGCTCGCACGGCTGGCTGCAGGCCGCCGTGGAGGTGTACGGCGGCCCGCTCCTCAACTCCTGGCTCGACCGGGAGCTGCGGCTCGCCGGCCGCCTGGCCCTGGCGGACGGCCGTGTGGTGCTCGCCGCGACGGGTCCGCTGCTTCGCCTGCCTCAGCTGGCGATCCACCTGGACCGCAGCGCGAACGAGGGCCTCTCCCTCGACAAGCAGACCGGCACGCAGCCCGTGTGGGGCCTCGGCGATGCCGCATCCGCCGACATCCTCGGCGAGCTCGCCGCCGCCGCCGGTGTCGACGCCTCGGAGATCCGCGGGTACGACGCAGTGGTCGCGGATGCCGCGCGCGGAGCCGTCTTCGGCAAGGACGACGCGTTCTTCGCATCCGGTCGCCTGGACGACCTCGCGTCGGTGCACGCCGGTGTCGTCGCCCTGATCGAGGCGTCGGAGTCGCCGTCCAGCGGAGTGATCCCGATGCTCGCCGCGTTCGACCACGAGGAGCTGGGCTCGGCATCGCGCTCCGGCGCCGCCGGCCCCTTCCTGGAGGACGTGCTCGTCCGGCTGTACGCCTCGTTCGGAGCGGATGCCACCCACCAGCGCCGTGCGATGGCGGCCTCGTGGCACCTGTCCAGCGACGTCGGGCACTCGGTGCATCCGAACTTCGCCCACAAGCACGACCCGGTGGTGCAGCCGCTGCTGGGCTCCGGTCCGATCCTGAAGATCAACGCCAACCAGCGCTATGCGACGGACGCCGTGGGCGCCGCGGCCTGGGCGGGCTGGTGCGAGAGCGCCGGGGTCGGCTACCAGGAGTTCGTGTCGAACAACGCCGTGCCGTGCGGCTCGACCATCGGGCCGATCACCGCGACGCGCCTGGGCATCCGCACGGTCGACATCGGCATCCCGATCCTGTCGATGCACTCCGCGCGCGAGCTCGCCGGCGTCAGCGACCTGCACGACTTGTCCCGCGTCGCCCGCGCCTTCTTCGCGGACTGAGGCCTAGACATGCATTCTGCATGTGATTAGCATTGATGCATGTCAACCCTGCAGGTCCGTGATGTTCCCGAGGATGTGCACCGGATTCTGAAGTCCCGTGCCGCAGCATCCGGGCGCAGCCTTTCGGAGTACACCCTCGGCATCCTCACGCGCGAATCCCGCCGGCCGACATTCGATGAGCTGATGGAACGCGTGCGGCTGAGGGGCTCCGTCGACATCGGCGATTCGGCCGTCGACATCATCCGAAAGGACCGCAACGCCGCCTGATGCCCACGGTTCTCGACGCGTCGATCCTCGCTGACATCCTGCTGTTCACGCCTCGTGGGCAGCGAGCAGCCGCATCGATTCATCCGACGGCATCCGACTTCCACCTTCCGCACCTCGCCGACATCGAGACCGCATCGGTTCTGCGCAATCTCGCCCGAGGAGGACTCGTCGCGCCAGACCGAGCCGCGACAGCGCTCATCGATCTGCGAGACTTCCCGGCGAAGCGCTGGCCCGCCACCTCGTTCTTCGAACGCATCTGGGAGCTACGCGAGAACGCGACCACGTATGACGCCTGTTACCTGGCACTCGCCGAGGAACTGGACGCGAAGTTCGTCACCGCAGATGCGAAGCTCGCCCGGGGAGTGGCACACATCGCGCGATGCCCGATCGTTCAGATCGACTGAGCCTCGCGCCGATCAGATCAGCTCGCCGACCAGCTTCTCGATGCGTGCGCGGATCTCGTCTCGGATCGGACGCACGGCATCGAGTCCCTGACCGGCGGGATCGTCCAGCTTCCAGTCCTCGTAGCGCTTGCCGGGGAAGAACGGACAGGCGTCGCCGCACCCCATGGTGATGACCACATCGGAGTCCTGCACGGCCTCGGTGGTCAGCACCTTCGGATGCTCGGTGGTGATGTCGATGCCCAGCTCACCCATCGCCTCGACCGCGACGGGGTTGATCTGCTCTGCAGGCATCGAGCCGGCGGAGCGGACCTCGATGCGGTCGCCGGCGATGTCGCGGAGGAATCCGGCCGCCATCTGCGAACGGCCCGCGTTGTGCACGCAGACGAAGAGGACGGATGGCTTTGATGCCGCGGTCATGGCTGCTCCAGGAGGGCTGATGTGATCAGTGGGTGAGTTCGTTGACGAGGGCGCGGACGCGGCCTTCGATGTCGTCGCGAATGGCTTCAGCGCCTTCGCGGGAGGCGAGGGCGGGGTCGCCGACAGCCCAGTCGTCGTAGCGGATGCCGGGGATGATCGGACACACGTCGCCGCAGCCCATGGAGATGACGACATCCGCCGCACGGACAGCGTCATCGGTGAGGGGCTTCGGGAACCGCTCGGCGGCGGCGGCGCCCTCGATCTCGGCGAGGATCGAGCGCACATGCGGATGGATCGCTTCGGCGGGGCTGGACCCGGCGGAGCGGGCGATGACCCTGCCGTCGGCGATGCGGTTCACGAGCGCAGCTGCGAGCTGAGAGCGGCCCGCGTTGGCGACGCAGACGAACAGCACCTGCGGCACAGAGCGGGTGCGATCCCGAGTGACATCAGCCAATCGCTGGCGGGCGAATCGTTCGGTGAGCGGGACGAGCGCTCCGGTGACCTTCGCCGTGCGTGCGAGCGACATGTACGACTCACGGACGATGCCCAGGACGATCTCCGGGGCGAGCTCCGGGATCTCGGCTGCGAGTTCGTCGGCGAGGTGGGTGATGCGGAGGTCGAAGTCCGGGCGGCTGTCACGGTCCTCGCTGGCTCCGGCCACGCCGGGCTCCGTCATCGTCGCCGGCGCGAAAGAGTCCAGCAGTGCGGTGACAGCACCGCGGCGGCTCGCGTTGATGCGGTACCAGACCCAGGTGCCGCGGCGCTGGGCGGTGAGGATGTCGACGTCCTTGAGCACCTTGAGGTGGTGGGAGATGGTGGGCTGGGACACGTCGGCGAGCTCGGCGAGGTCGCACACGCAGGACTCACCGCGCGGGTCGGACGCGATCGCGGACAGCATGCGCAGTCGCAGCGGGTCGGAGAGCGCCTTCAGCGTCGCGGCGACAGCATCGGCGGTCTCCTGGCCGATGGCGTGAGTGGCGACCGGGCTGCAGGCCTCGCCCGTCAGGGTGACGTTCACGAGGTGCTCCTTTCGCCGATGTACGGATCGGTGTGGAACCAGGCGCGTGCGGCCCAGAGGGAGACGTAGACGAGCCCGACGAGGACGGGCACCTCGATGAGCGGACCGACCACACCCGCGAGGGCCTGCCCGGAGGCCGCGCCGAAGGTGCCGATGGCGACGGCGATCGCGAGCTCGAAGTTGTTGCCCGCCGCGGTGAAGGCCAGCGTCGTCGAGCGAGCGTAGTTCAGCCCGAGCACCTTGCCGGTGAAGATGCCGGCGAACCACATGATCGCGAAGTAGGCGAGCAGCGGCAGCGCGATGCGAGCGACATCCAGGGGATGCGACGTCACCTGCTCTCCCTGCAGCGCGAACAGCAGCACGATGGTGAACAGCAGCCCGTACAGCGCCCACGGCCCGATCACCGGCAGGAACCTCTCCTCGTACCAGTCGCGGCCGCGGCGCCTCTCGCCGATCCACCGGGAGGCGAAACCCGCGACCAGCGGCACGCCCAGGAACACCAGCACGTTCAGCGCGATCTGCCCGACCGAGATCTCCAGCCCCTGCGTGTCCAGCCCGAGCCACCCGGGCAGCACGGTCAGGTAGAACCAGCCCAGCAGGGAGAAGGCCACGACCTGGAACACCGAATTGATCGCGACCAGCACCGCAGTCGCCTCACGATCACCGCAGGCGAGATCGTTCCAGATCACGACCATCGCGATGCAACGGGCAAGACCCACGATGATCAGCCCGGTGCGGTATTCCGGCAGGTCAGGCAGGAAGATCCACGCCAACGCGAACATGATTGCCGGGCCGACCATCCAGTTCAGCACGAGCGAGGAGACGAGCAGCTTCTTGTCTCGGGTGACCGCGGCGATCCGGTCATAGCGGACCTTGGCCAGCACCGGGTACATCATCACGAGGAGTCCGAGCCCGATGGGCACCGAGATCCCGCCGACTTCCATCCGGCGGAGCAGGCCGGACAGCGCCGGCACGAACCGCCCGAGCAGCAGACCGGCGATCATGGCGAGGCCGATCCACAGCGGCAGCCACCTGTCCACGGTGGACAGACGCGCTGTGGCGACGGGAGCAGAAGTGTTGATCAGCTCCGCATCTTGATTCGACATGTTTCTATATTGACATCTGTCGAATCAAGCCTCGATCGGTCGCGGGATCATTCACCGAGTCTTCACCTGGGCAGGCAACGAGCGGCCCGGGGATGAAGCCGCTCTCTCCAGCTCCGTCAGCCGATGATCGCGGGCCGTGATCCGATCTGAAGCGCAGTCGGCGCAGCGCAGCATCCGCCGTCCTCGGCGTCGAACCCGCCGGCGCCGCCGCAGACACCCGTGTCAGGGAGGACGAGGTCATTACGGGCAGCCGCGTCGTGGTCGCCGGCCAGGTGTGCCGCGACACTGCGCACCTGCTCGTACCCCGTCAGCGCCAGGAACGTCGGGGCTCGGCCATAAGACTTCGCGCCGACGATGAACAGACCGGGCTCGGGCTGCGCGAGCTGACGAGCACCGGTCGCGCCAACAGACCCGCAGGAGTGGATGTTCGGGTCGATCTCCGACGCGATCCCGGCGACAGCCTCCAGCGCACGGTCGAGATCGACACGCACTTCGCGCAGGATGCCGGTGTCCGGACGGAAGCCGGTGAGCGCGAACACGTGCGCGACGCCGGAGACCTCGCGACCGTCTTCCGCGACGATCGTCAGTCCCTCGTCGCGCCGCACGAATTCGGCGACCCGGAACCCGGTGACGATCTCGATCAGACCGGCGTCGATCGCCTCGCGCGCCCGCGCGCCGAGTGCCGCCCGCTCCGGCAGCTCGTCCCCCGCGCCTCCTCCGAACACGTTCGCAGCACTCCCGCGTCGCAGCAGCCAGCTCACCCGGGTACCGGGTTCACGGTGAGCCACCTCACTCATGCGCAGCACGGCATGAGTGGCGGAATGACCCGCACCGACGATCACGACGTGCGAGCCGGCGAGCGCGGACACGTCATCCGGGATCCGATAGGAGATCCGGTCTGCGGCAGCGGATTCGCCGATCGCAGGAAGGCCGTCTGCGCCGGCGGGATTCGGGAGATTCCAGGTACCTGAGGCGTCGATCACCGCGCTTGCGGAGACGCGTCCTTCCCGGCCGCTCTCGTCGATGGTGTGCACGATGAACGGCTGATTCCGCCGCCCGCCGTCGACGACCTTGTCGCGTCCCTGACGGGCGACGCCGGTGACCGTCTCGCCGTAGCGGATCCGGTCGCCCAGGGCCGCAGCGAGCGGCGCGAGATAGTCGCTCACCCACTCGGCACCTGTCGGGAAACCGCTCACCGGTGCCGACCAGCCCGACGGCTCGAGCAGCCTGCGCGCGGCGGCATCCGTCAGCTCCGGCCAGCCGGAGAACAGGCGCACGTGTCCCCACTCGGAGACGGCGGCGCCAGCAGCGGAGCCGCGTTCGAGGACGACGGCGCTCAGCCCGCGCTCGGTCAGATGAGCCGCGGCCGCCAGCCCCTGCGGGCCCGCTCCGACGATGACAACAGGAAGATCGGACATCACATCTCCTCAGAGGGAAGAATCACATTATGGCTTCAGAAGAATCGCGTGGTCTCCGGGCACAGGCGCACGGAAGCCCCGAGCAGACTCCCTGAACCCGCCGCACCGCTCGCGGCGGGGTCATGGGCTTCACCTCAGCAGCAGCCGGTGGGGCAGGAGCCGTCGGGCAGCGGCTCGCAGCCGGCGTCGCAGCACTCGTCCATGTCGCACCTCCCTTCATCGATGAGCATCGATATTCGGATGCTGCGATCGTCGCGCATATATTGACGACTGTCAATATGTGGAGCAGAATCGACGCATGCCGGTCCATGAGCTGATCCCCCTGCGCGATCTGCAGTCCTGCTGCGCCCCGCTCACCCGCGCGCCGCTGTCCGCCGAGAACGCCGCATCGCTGGCATCCTCGCTCAAGGCCATCGCCGCCCCCGCCCGTCTCCGCATCCTGTCGATGATCGCCGCGCACGCCGACGGCGAGGCGTGCGTCTGCGATCTCACCGAGCCGCTGGGACTCAGTCAGCCCACCGTCTCCCATCACCTGCGCGTCCTCGTCGACGCCGGGTTCCTCGAGCGCGAGAAGCGCGGCACCTGGGCGTTCTTCCGCGTCGCCGACGGCGCGATGGAGTCCCTCACCGGCATCCTCGGGAGCTGAGCAGCGCGTCCCCTCGCGCGGCGGCAGGCGCGGATGCCAGGATGAGCACAACCCGAACATCCCGGAGGCACCCATGTCCGCGAGCATCGAAGCCGCAGGCCCCGCTCTGATCGAGCGCACCGGCATCGAGATCATCCCCGAGTCCGACCGCACGGCCAAGCCGCGCGACCTGTTCTGGCCATGGTTCGCGGCGAACGTGTCGGTGTTCGGCATGTCGTACGGCTCGTTCGTGCTCGGGTTCGGGATCTCGCTGTGGCAGGCGACGGTGGTCTCGGTCGTCGGGATCATCGTGTCGTTCTTCCTGTGCGGGCTGATCGCGATCGCCGGGAAGCGGGGCTCGGCGCCGACAATGATCCTGTCCCGTGCCGCCTTCGGCGTTCAGGGCCAGAAGCTGCCCGGCATCGTGTCGTGGCTCACATCGATCGGCTGGGAGACCTCGCTGGCGATCACGGCTGTCCTCGCCACCACGACGGTGTTCCGCAGCCTGGGCTGGCTGAGCGCCGACGACCAGGGCATCGGGCTGAAGATCGTGGCGACCGTCGCGGTCGCGGCGCTCATCGTCGCGGCATCCGTGCTCGGGTACCACACGATCATGAAGCTGCAGTCGGTGCTGACCTGGCTGACCGGTGCGATGACCGTGCTGTTCCTGATCCTCACGTTCCACTCCATCGACTGGTCGACCGCGTTCTCGCACCCGGACGGCACCCTCGCGCAGACCATCGGCGCGCTCGTGATGGTGATGACCGGATTCGGCCTGGGCTGGATCAACATCGCGGCCGACTGGTCGCGGTACCAGAAGCGCACCGCATCCGACGGGCAGATCATCGCCTGGAACACCATCGGCGGCTCGGTCGCGCCGATCGTCCTGGTCTTCTTCGGTCTGCTGGCGGCGGGCTCGAACCAGAAGCTGCGCGATTCCGTGTGGGCCGACCCGATTGGGGGGCAGGCGCCTCCGCTTCCCACCCAGGAACCCGTGTCCATCGAGCGCGGAGCGAGCCTATCCCATGACGCCAGCGCTGCGCACCGGCTCCTCTTCTGGGGGCCCAGAATGGGGGTCCTAGTCAGCCGCAAGTCCCCGCCGCACGCACTGGCCAGCGCCTCGCTGTCCCCCGACCCCCACACCCCGGCCCCACCCGCCGCGGGCCTCGACGGCTACTTCCTCACCGCGGGCTCGGTCTTCGTGGTGTTCTGCGCGACCAGCTTCATCGGCCCGTTCCAGTCGTTCCGCATCACGCTCGGCGGGCCGATGGCGTCGTGGGCGGGCATCCTCATCGCCGACACCCTGCGCCGCCGCCGCGACTACGACGAGGCCGCGCTGTTCGACTCGAACGGCCGCTACGGCGGGTTCGACTGGATCTCGATCATCACCATGCTCGTCGCGACCGGGATCGGGTGGGGCTTCGTGATGAACACGATCCCCGACACCCCGTGGAACGACTGGCAGGGCTATTTCCTCGACCTGTTCGGCTGGCGCGACGACTGGGGCTACGCCAACCTCGGTGTGCTGTTCGCGCTGGTGCTGTCGTTCGTCGTCACCTGGTTCGCCCGTGCGGGGAGGATCCGCCGGCAGGAGCAGGGATGACCGACCGCTGGCTGGTCGTCATCGACCCGCAGAACATCTTCGCCTCTCCGGACTCGGAGTGGGGGTCGCCGTTCTTCGCGGATGCCATGGTGAACATCCGCTCCCTCGCCGAGGCCCACGGCGAGCGCGTGCTCGTCACTCGCTGGGTGCCGACCGCCGACCGGACGACGTCCTGGGGCGACTACTTCGAGGCATGGCCGTTCGCCGACAAGCCGGCATCCGATCCGCTCTACGACCTGGTGCCGGATGCAGAGGACCTGTCGCCGCATCCCACGCTCGACCTGCCCACCTTCGGGAAGTGGGGTGCGGAGCTCGAGGCGATCGTCGGGCGCGGCGCGCCCGTTGTGCTGGCCGGGGTCTCGACGGACTGCTGCGTGCTCTCCACGGCCCTGGCAGGAGCGGATGCCGGTGCGCGGCTCACCGTCGCCACGGACGCCTGCGCGGGATCGACCGCCGAGAACCACACGGCCGCCCTGCATGTGCTGGGCCTCTACCCGCCGCAGATCGCACTGCGGACGACCGCGGAGATCCTGGGTAGCTGAGCCTCCGGGCGGTCAGGACGTCCAGGTGTGCACGGGCTCGCCCGTGTGCATCCGCTCCAGGTACTCCGCGAGCATGCCGTGCAGCGCCTCGGATCGCGTCTCGCCGGCGGCCTCGCGGGCGGCCACCGCGCCCCGCTGCCAGGTGGCGCCGTTGCGCCCGGTCAGGCAGCGCTGCTCGATGATGCCCAGATACCGGTCGCGCACGGCGGCGTCGACGCCATAGGCGTCCAGCCCCTCCGCCGCCAGCGGCAGCAGCCGGCGCAGCACGAGCTCGCGCGGACCCACCCAGCCGACCTCGGGCCAGTACATCCGCGCCTCGATGCCGTCCCGCGCCGCGGAATGCAGATTCTCCTCGGCGGCGTCGAACGTCATCTGCGTCCACAGCGGCCGGTCGGCGTCCGTCAGGCTGCGCACGAGTCCGTAGTACAGCGCGGCATCGGCCAGCACGTCGGGGATGCTCGGTCCCGCGGGCAGCACGCGGTTCTCCAGCCGCAGGTGCCGCCCCTCGTCCTGGGCGTCGTAGATCGGGCGGTTCCAGCGGTAGATGGTGCCGTTGTGCATGCGCAGTTCGGCCAGCTTCGGCGAGCCACCGGCCTCGAGCACCTCGAACGGGTCCTCATCGGTGCACACGGGCAGGAGCGCCGGGAAGTAGCGCGAGTTCTCCTCGAACAGGTCGAAGATCGAGGTGATCCAGCGCTCCCCGAACCACACCCGCGGACGCACGCCCTGGTTCTTCAGCTCCTGAGAGCGGGTGTCGGTGGCCTGCTCGAACATCGGGATGCGCGTCTCGTGCCACAGCGCGCGACCGGCGAAGAACGGCGAGTTGGCGGCGAGCGCGACCTGCACGCCGGCGATCGCCTGCGCCGAGTTCCAGTACGCGGCGAACTCCTCGGGCGGCACCTGCAGGTGCAGCTGCACCGAGGTGCACGCGGCCTCGGGAAGGATCGTGTCGCACACGATGTCGAGGGTCTCCCGCGAGCCGCCGTCCGACAGCGCCGACCCGTCCAGCTGCAGGGCGATGTCCTCGCCGCGGGCAGCGATCACCTGCTGACTGAGCAGCCCGTATCGCGGGTCCTCCGAGAACCACTGCTCGGTGAAATGATGCTCGTCGACCGTGGGCAGCATCCCGATCATCGCCAGCCCGCACCCGACGCCCCTGGCCCGCTCGTCCGCGGCGTTCAGGGCGGCGCGCAGGGCACCCTCGAGTTCGCGGAGGCTGGCCCCTGCGAGCGGCCGCGGGGCGACGTTGATCTCGATGTTGAACCGGCCGAGCTCGGTCTGGAACGCCGGGTCGGCGATCTCCTCCAGCACCCGTGCGTTCGACATGGCCGGGTCGTGCGCGCCGTCGACGAGGTTGAGCTCGATCTCGAGTCCCAGCCGCGGCTCGGCGACGTCGAAAGTGCCATCGGCGAGCATGACTGCGAGCGCATCCAGGCACCGGCCGACCTTGGCGCGGAATCGCGTGCGATCCTGCCGAGAGAAGCTCTGCACCCCGACGTGGTCTCCCATGGACCGACATTACCGATGCGCCGACGCGGAAAGCGATACTCACCGTCGATTTCACTATTGTGACGCCCGACACGAAGATGATATCGTCGCGGAATGAGCAACGACAACGAGCGCGCACTCGAAGAGGGCATCGTCACCGATCTCAAGGACCGGATGACATACGGCTCGTACCTCGAGCTCGACAAGCTGCTGGACGCCCAGCATCCGGTCTCCCAGCCCGAGCACCACGACGAGATGCTGTTCATCATCCAGCACCAGACCACGGAGCTCTGGCTCAAGCTCGTCCTGCACGAGCTCGGCACGGCCCGCGACCGCCTCGCCGAGGACGATCTGCGCTCCGCCCTCAAGCACATCGCGCGCATCAAGCACATCCAGGACGTGCTGACCCGTCAGTGGTCGGTGCTCGCCACCCTCACCCCCACCGAGTACGCGGAGTTCCGTGGCGACCTGGGCAGCTCCTCCGGCTTCCAGTCGGTGCAGTACCGCGCCGTCGAGTTCGCGCTCGGCAACAAGAACGAGCGGATGCTGAGCGTGTTCCGCGACCACCCCGAGAACCTCGCTCTGCTCACGCGCGAGTGGGAGCGGGCGACGCTGTACGACGAGTTCCTGCGCCTGGCGGCGCGCCGCGGCCTGCCCATCCCCGCCGAGGTTCTCGAGCGGGACGTGCGCCAGCCGTACCGCGAGAACGAGGAGCTCGTGCAGGCGATCCGCGAGATCTACGAGAACCCGCACGAGCACTGGGACCTGTACGAGGCGTGCGAAGAGCTCGTCGACGTGGAGGACAACTTCCAGTTCTGGCGCTTCCGCCACCTGCGCACGGTCACCCGCACGATCGGCATGAAGAAGGGCACCGGCGGGTCGACCGGAGTCGACTTCCTGCGCCGCGCACTGGACCTGACGTTCTTCCCCGAGCTGTACAGCGTGCGCACGGAGATCGGCAAGTGAGCGGGATCGGCAAGGAATGAGCGGCTTCCGTCGCGTCGACGGTGGCATGGTCACCGGCCGCTTCACCGACCACCACGTGCACCTGCAGCTGGTCGACCATGCCCTGCTGGCGGGCTCACGCCTGGGCCGGGTGGTGGATCTGGGCGGGAATCCGGCGTGGGTGGCGGGCGTGGCTCGCCACAACTCCGGAGAAACCCCGGACTCTGCACGTGAATCGGCCGGATCCGGGCTGGATCGGCACGTTTCTCCGGAGTTGTGGAGCGTGACCGTCGAGTATGCCGGCGCGTTTCTCACCGCACCGGGCGGGTATCCCTCGGACCGCTCCTGGGCTCCGGCCGGCTCCGTGCGGGAGATCGCGGATGCCGGAGCCGCAGCTTCCGCGGTGGATGAGCTCGCCGCCATCGGAGCATCCTGCATCAAGGTCGTCGCGCACAGCGAGGCGGGGCCGGTGCTGGACGACGACAGCTTCCGCGCCGCCGTGGCCGCCGCGAAGTCCCACGGACTGCCCGTCGTGGCGCATGCCGAGGGCTCGGGGCAGGCGCAGCGCGCAGCACGCCTGGGCGCTGACCGGCTCGCACACGCGCCCTTCACCGAGCGCCTCACCGACGACGAGATCGCCGAGCAGGCGGCATCCGTGGAGTGGATCTCGACGCTCGCGATCCACGACGACGCCCACCGCGCGATCGCGATCGACAACGTGCGCCGCTTCGCCGACGCCGGCGGCACCGTGCTCTACGGCACCGACATGGGCAACGGGCCCACCCCGGTCGACCTGAACCCTCGCGAACTCGACGCCCTGCGCGAGGCCGGCATCGATGGCATCCGCCTGCTGCACGCGCTCGCGCCGCTGGCCGACGACCCGCACCCGCTCTTCCTGCCCGACGGCGATCCCGCCGGGGCCCACCCGCTCACCCACCTGGAGGCATGACATGACCGAAGCGTCGACCCCCATCGAATCCGCGGAGGACGAGCACCGCCGCATCGCCGGCATCAGCGCGCCCGACCTGCTCAGCGAAGCGCGCCGTCTCGACGCCGCCGACCCGCTCGCCCACCACCTGGACGCGTTCGTCGACGCGCCGGGCGTGACCGCGTACCTGGACGGCAACTCCCTCGGGCGGCCGCTGAAGGATCTCCCCGAGAAGGTCGGCGCGTTCATCCGCGAGGACTGGGGCACGCGCCTGATCCGGTCCTGGGACGAGCAGTGGATGGCCCTCCCGATGCAGCTCGGCGACCGGATCGCCGAGGTCGCCCTCGGCGCCGACGCCGACCAGACGGTGATCGCGGACTCCACCAGCGTGCTGCTGTACAAGCTCATGCGCGCGGCCGTCGCCGCCCGCCCGGGTCGCGACGAGATCGTCATCGAGGCCGGCAACTTCCCCACCGACCGGTTCATCGCGGCGGGCGTCGCGAAGGAGACCGGCGCGACACTGCGCTGGATCGAGCCGGATGCCGTCGCCGGCGTCACCGCATCCGATGTCGCCGCTGTCGTCTCGGAGCGCACCGCGCTGGTCGTGCTCAGCCACGTCGACTACCGCTCCGGCGCCCTCGCCGACATGCCCGCGATCACGTCCGTCGTGCACGACGCGGGCGCCCTGATGCTGTGGGACCTGTGCCACTCGGTGGGCGTCGTGCCGATGCAGCTGGACGAGTGGGGCGTGGACCTCGCGGTCGGATGCACGTACAAGTACCTCAACGGCGGCCCCGGTTCCCCCGCGTTCGCGTATCTGCGCGCCGAGCATCACGGCACCGTCACGCAGCCGATCCACGGCTGGTGGAGCGCGGCCGACATCTTCGCGATGGGCCCCGAGTACGCGCCGGTCGGCGGCATCCGCCAGCTGCTCAGCGGCACTCCGCCGGTGATGTCGATGCTCGCCATGCAGGGCATGCTCGACCTGATCGAGGCCGAGGGCATCGCGGCGGTGCGCGCCAAGTCGATCTCGCTCACCGACTTCGCGGTGCGCGCCTACGACGAGCTGCTCGCACCGCTGGGCGTCCGGCTGCTCTCGACGAGGGACGCCGCGCACCGCGGCGGGCACATCACGATCGGGCACGACTCGTTCCAGCAGGTGACGCAGCAGCTGTGGGGCGAGGGGATCATCCCCGACTTCCGCTTCCCCGACGGCATCCGCCTGGGACTGTCGCCGCTGAGCACCTCGCACGAGGAGACCCTGCGCGGCATCCTGGCCGTGCGCGACGCCCTGACCGCCTGAGCCCATGACCTCTTCAGTGCTCGACGACATCGATGCGCGGCCGGGCAGCACCACCTCGCTGCTGCGGACCCTGATCGGGCTGTACCTGCGGCCGCTCGGCGGGACGATCTCGTCGGGCGGTCTGGTGGGGCTGGCCGAGGATCTCGGCATCCCCGCAGCGCGGGCGCGCACGGCGATCACGCGGCTGAAGAAGCACGGGCTGCTGCTCGCGGCGTCCGGCGGGTACGCGCTGAACCCTGCGGCGCTGCCGATGCTGGAGCGCGGTGACCGCCGCATCTTCGCCGTGCGCACGATGCGCGCCGGCGACGAGTGGATGCTGGTCTCGGCGACCATCCCCGAGACCAGGCGCGACCTGCGGCACCAGTTGCGGCGCAGGCTGCAGTTCCTGGGCGCGGGCGCCGTCTCGGCGGGACTGTGGATCCTGCCCGGCCATCTGGAGACCGAGGCCGAGGAGCTGCTCGACGAGCTGGGTGCCCGAGGCTTCGCCACGCTGTTCAGCACCGCCGATCCGCGGCCCGCGCAGCCACTCGCCCAGGCCGTCACGGCCTGGTGGGATCTGGAGGCGCTGCGCGCCGAGCACGAGCAGTTCCTGGCATCCGCCGCCGGTCTCGACCTGTCCGCGCCGTTCGCCGCCTACGTGCGCCTTATCGACAGCTGGCGCGTGCTGCCGTACATCGACCCGGGTCTGCCGTCCGAGCTGCTCCCCGCCGACTGGCCAGGCACCCGCAGCGTGGCGACGTTCACGCGTCTGTCGGAGCGACTGGCCGCCGACGCACTGGCGCACGTCCGCGCCACTGCGCGCTGACAGCGGTTCCACGCATCCAGCGCGGAGCGCATCCAGCGCGGATCAGAAATGCATCTCCGACGTCAGTGCGGATCAGAAACGCACGGCAGACCGGGGTCCGGCGTGTGTTTCTGATCCACGCCGCGAGAGGGCGACATCGTCAGCCGAGTTCGCGCACGAACGACGTGACGTGCTCGCGCAGGCGCAGCATCCGCAGATCGCGCGCGAGCTCGCGGTCGTAGCCCTCGTAGGCCAGCGGCGGGAGCTTGCGCACGTTCGCGGAGCAGCCGAAGTTCGCGCAGATCAGCGTCCCGATCGTGTCGCCGTTCCGCCCGGCAGCCCCTGCCTTGCGGGCCGAGAAGAACTGCACGTCGTTGCGGAGCGTGACGTCATCGCACCACGAGCACTGGGCGCGCATGGCCGTGCGCTGCTCGGTGCGCTGCAGCAGGATGCCGACGTTGTCGTCGTCGATCTCGGCGACGACGTAGGCCCGCCGGGGCATCTTGGGGTCGAACCAGCCGAGGAAGTCGATCTTGTCGAAGTCGATCTCGTCGAAGTCGGGTGGCAGGTTCAGGGAGGAGACCTCCTTGCGGGAGGCGTTGCGGAAGGAGGCGCGGATGGCGCGCTCGTCGATGGGACGCATGAGGAAGTGCTTTCTGTTTCAGGACCGCCGATGACGGCGGGAGAGGGCCGGACCCGGAACCGGGTACGACGGGAGAGGAAAGAGACCCGGATGCCGGGTACGACGCTTCTCCGGTGACGGGAGTTCCGCCGCCGGATCGCTCTCAGCCTCTGCCGTCGGCGCGTGACGCGCCGACGATCACCTCTCGCGCCACGAAGGCGCCCTCTGAAACGGGGAATGCGAACAGCACGTCGCCCAGTGTACGCAACTCACCCCTGCGTAGTGCAACGCGGTGCAGACACGCCTGTCTCGGTCAGTACAGAGCCACGCCCACTCTGTACTCGCCGATCTCGAACACGTCATCCGGCTTGATTGCAAGCTTGGTGTCGACGTAGGCCAACGCGTCCTTCTGGGACCTGAAGACTCCTGCGATGGGATTCGATGGAATGGCCTCCCGAAAGACCACCCACACAGACTCAGTAGCCACAGGAGAGAGTTGACCTTACCGTCTGCACGGTCGAATAGTACGTCTTGCCTGCCTGCACCGTTGTTCCATTGGTCTTCTGCTGGAACACGGAATTATTGCCATTAAGGCAAGCCCACGAAACATTCCGCTGCTCGAGCTTGCGCTCACCCACATTGTTGACGGTCCTGATCTGCATGGTCTTATAGGCGAGGCCAGCCCACTCCACGATGTAGAGGGTGCTTGTCTGCGTGATGCTCGTAGGCGTACCCGCACTGCACTCTGTGTAGGGCTTCGCTCCAACGGTGCCCCAGCCCCCCGACTTCCGCAGGTGGACCTGCGAAGGATAGAGAACGCAGACGTACGGGTCGAGGGCCATCGTGTGGACTCCCGATGTTGCAGAATCCGACTCGCCCAACTCGTAGGGAACAGGCTGGCCAGCAATTCGCTGCAACTCATTCAGATATGTGGCCGTGTCTCCAGCATCTGTTGCTGCCTCAGCCGGTGCAACAAGCCAGATCACAGCCGCAAGTCCTGCAAGAAGTCCAGTCAGAATCTTAGAAGTCACCCGCATGATCGCCCCCCGGCCATTCGTCCCAACCACAGATGTTGTTGATCGCGACGTTAGCAAGATGAAGTTGCGAGCGCAACGCTTCAGACACGTCCCGCTCGAACCCGTCCGGATCATTCTGGCGAAGGTACGGGGCGGCAGCGCGAAAGCCCTGAAGCCATCCTTGCGCGGCGATCCTCAGATCACCTTTGGCGCGTGGAGCGAGACGCTCAAAAGCGCCCTCTACATCCTCGATCTGGTCAGCTACCAACTGTTGATTCGCGACAGGCCATCCGACTCCAACAGCCGTCAGCTCCTGTTGCAACTCATCGCACCAGGCTTCGTCGCCAAGCTCAGACGGTGACGGGGCGCTGCAGGAGGCGAGAGCGATGGCACAACCGATCAGACAACCAAGCCGCGCTGCCAGACCCATGCGCCGGCCGGTTCGGTGAGTGGTACCCAAAGACGTAAATCTCACTGGAGCATCATCACATGCGGGCCAGAACGGACCGCCTGCGCTCCCGCTAATCTGGACGCAAAAGAGGGGGGCTCTTCATGGCGACGAAGCCGGGCGCAGGGATGCCGCTGCGCGACTACCGCATCCACCGCTACGTGAATGCGTTCTGTCCGCACTGCCACGAGGAGAAGCCGGACCAGCCGCTCAGCGAGGTGCGCCGGCTGTCGGGCTGGCTCGCCGACCGCGACGGCACGGTGTGGCTGGAGCGCGGATGCCCCGAGCACGGGCTCGTCTCCACGCTGTACGACGAGAACGCCGACATCCTGCGATACCTCGAGCAGTGGACGGCGCCGACCAAGGTGCACACGCCCGACACGATGGGCAACTTCAAACCCGTGCCGCAGGCCTACGAAGACGGCCTGCCGCAGATGCAGACGCAGCACACCTGCATCCTGCTGGAGGACATCACCGACCACTGCAACCTGAAGTGCCCCACCTGCTTCGCGGAGTCGAGCCCCGCGGCATCCGCCGTCGCCCCGCTCGCCGAGGTGCTGGCGTCCGTCGACGCCAAGCTCAGCCGCGAGAACGACCGCATCGACGTGCTCATGCTCTCCGGTGGCGAGCCGACGCTCTACCCCTGGCTGGAGCAGTTGATCGAGCACCTGGTCGCCCGGCCCATCGTGCGCATCCTGCTGAACTCGAACGGGCTGCGCATCGCGAACGACGACGAGTTCGTCCAGTTCCTGAAGAAGCACCGTGAGCGCGTCGAGGTGTACCTGCAGTACGACGGCGAGGAGGCGGCATCCGTCGCCTTCCACCGCGGCGCGGACATCCGCCGGTTCAAGGAGCGGGCGCTGGAGCGACTGTCGGATGCCGGGGTCTTCACGACCCTGACCATGACGGCCGCGCTGGGCGTCAACGACCACGAGATCGGCAACGTCATCCGGCGGGCGCAGGCGACCCCGTACGTGGGCGGCGTGACGATCCAGCCGGTGTTCGGATCGGGACGGAACTCGGGGATCGACCCGAATGAGCGGCTCACCCACACCGGGGTGCTCGCCCGGATCGGCCCGCAGACCGACGACGAGATCACCTGGCGCGATCTGACCGCGCTGCCCTGCAGCCACCCGCACTGCTGCTCGGTCGGCTACTTCCTGAAGGACGACTCCGGCGACTGGAAGTCGCTGGTCGGGCTGATCGGGCACGACAGGCTCAAGGAGTTCCTCGACCTCAACCCCGACCTGATCGCCAACCGCATCGCCGACTCGAACGTGAACAAGGCGATCCGCGACGTCGTGAAGAACTCGCTGCTGGATCTGCTCAGCGAGCAGTCGTCGCTGTCGCATCCGTCGATGGGCGACATCTGGCGCGACATCTGCGTGAACTGCGACCTGGGCGTCGGCACGCTGGCGACGCTCGCCGCATCGAAGCTGCCGGGGCAGCACAAGCGGATGCGGGCGATGCTGGCCGACCGCGTGCTGCGCATCACGGTCAAGCCGTTCATGGACATCAACACCATGATCGAGGAGCGCCTGACCCAGTGCTGCGTGCACGTGGCGACCGTGAACGAGCAGACGAACGCGCACCAGTGCGCGCCCTTCTGCGCTCTGCAGGCGTGGGCGCCGCTGAGTCGCACCCGCATCTCCACGGCGCTGGGACGGCCGGCGTCATCGACGACCGAGGTGCGCGAGACGGGCGGGCGCACCCGCCTGCCGGTTCTCTCGCCCGGTCATTGAGCAAGTGGAACGAGACGAGATGGCTGCCAACGGGCTCAACCAGTTCGACGCCTCGGTCGGTCACCCGGCCCCCGCGTTCGATCCGCTGCGGCTGTGCGTGTTCACCACGATCGCGCTGATCTCGTGCATCCTGGGGCCGGTGGCCGTGCTCGCCTTCGCACTGGTCGCGATCGCCGGGTATGCGAAGGCGCGCCGCGGCGGGCTGCTGCGGTCGCGCTGCAAGCTGGGCGACACCCGCCTGGTGCTGGCGTACCTGTCGGTGATCGCGGTCGCGGCCGCGGTCGGCATCCCCTTCTGGGTGATGCTCTGGATGCGGATCCTGGGCGGCTGAGATGTTCCCCACCCTGCACGACATCGCTCCGTGGCTGCCGCCGCTGGACACGCATTCCGTGTTCGTCGCGCTGGGGATGCTGGCCGCCATCGTGGTGTTCCTCGTGGAGAAGCGCCGGCGCGGGGTGCGCGATCCACGGATCGTCTACCTGGTGCTCGGAGCCATGGCGGGAGCCGCGATCATGGCGCGGCTCGGCACCTGGGCGCAGCATCTGGACCCGTCGAAGAACCTGAATCTGGGCGAGCAGCTGCTGCGCGGCAACGCCTCGGTGCTGTCCGCGCTCGTCGGCGCGTGGCTGGGCGTGCACATCGCCAAGAAGCTCTGCCGGTACCCGGGCCGGACCGGAGATCTGTTCGCGCCGGCCGTCGCCCTGGCGATGGCGATCGGACGGATCGGATGCCTGCTCACCGAGCAGCCCGGGACACCGACCGGCGCGGCCTGGGGCATCGTGCTGGACGCGGATGCCGCGGCGCGCACGGGTTCGCCCGCGGGCGTTCCGCTGCATCCGAGCTTCGTCTACGAGATCGTCTTCCATGCGGTCGCCTTCGCCGTGCTGTGGTTCTGGCTGCGGCACAAGCCGATCGCCGCCGGGGAGACGCTCACGATCTACATCGCCGGGTACGCGGTCTTCCGCTTCCTGATCGAGTTCGTGCGCGGCAATGATGTCGCATGGATGGGACTGACCAGGCCGCAGCTGTTCCTGGCGGTCACGATCCCGCTGCTGGTGGCGCGGATCATCTGGATGCTGCGGCGCGGGCGCTTCCGCGCCGAGCCCGCTGTGGAGGGGACGGTGCCCGATGGACAGCCAGCCTGAAGACCCTGCGCAGAACCCGCCGCTGCCGCCAGACGGCGGATCGGCGGTGCCTCCGCCCCCGTCTCCCGATCCTGGTCAGCCGACATACGATCCGAATCAGGTCGTGCCGCCTCCCCCGCCGGACGTGCCTGGGCCCGGCATGCCTGGGCCCGGCATGCCCGCGCCGGGCTATCCCCCGCAGCAGCTTCCGCCGTTCCCGCCCGACCCGGCTCAGGCGCCCCCTGGCTTCTCGACTCCGAACCAGCAGCCCGGCTACTATCCCGGACCGAATCAGCAGCCCGGCTACTACGACCCGGCATGGGGCGCCAATCCTCTCGGCTACGCGCCGCCGGAGCCGCAGAGGATGTCGGGCGGCGCGAAGGGCGTTCTGATCGGCTGCGGCGTCGCCGCGGCATTCGGGCTCATCGTCGTGTTCGGCTTCGTGATCGTGATCCTCGGTCCGTGCATCGGGCTGAACACCTACTGATCGGAGACGGCCGCGTGACCCTGCCCAGCGATCATCCTCGCCGCGAGCCCGGCCAGCGCGGCATCGGCACCGGCCTGCTGATCGGGCTCGGCTTCCATGCGCTGGGGCTCGTACTCGCCGTGGCATCCCTCGGCATGATGATGCAGTTCGGCGTCTTCTCGATTCTCTGGCCGTTCATCGCGATCGCCGTCATCTCCGTGATCGTGATGGCGACCGCGGGGTCCCACGCGCAGCGCCGACGTATCGCGGGCGGCGTGCTCATCATCTCCGCGGCCGTGTGGCTGATCATCATCGGGCCGTGCATCGGGCTCGTGTACTCGATCCCCTGAGCGCGCCCTGGGAGAAGTGTTTCGTCACGTTTCGCGAGTTATCGACGAGACGGGACAGCGGCCGTAGCCTCGGATCAACCGATCGTGAGGAGATCACCGTGACCAGCCCGCAGACCCGCCTTTCGCCCCTCGAGGTGCGTGAGCGTGCTGCGTGCATGTGCGACCACGGGTACGCCTGCTCCTCCTTCGCCCCTGGGCACGCCCTGCACCTGATCCAGGCGCGTCTCGCCTCGGCGACGCCGCTCGGCTGGGTGGATGCTCTGGTCGACTCCGCGGATGCTGTGACGGGCGAGCTCGTGCTGCGCACGCTCGACGGCGACGTCGTCACCGTCTGGAACGCCGGTGGCGCCGCCCTCGAGGCATCCGCTGGCACTCCCGTGGCACTCCACCGCGACTACGCCGTGCTCGCGGTGGGCGCGACGAAGTACAACGTCGCGCGCTGAGGACGCCGCGCGCTGAGTCCCTCGAAGTGAGGCGGCGTCAGGACGCCATCTTCATCATCGACTCGCGCATGGCCTCGCACGCGTCCATGCACGCCTTGCACGCCTGAGCGCACATCTTGCAGACCTCGCTCATGTCGGCGTGCTCCATGCACTTGTCCATGGCGTACTGGCACATCGCTATGCAGGCGTCGAGCATCGACATCATCACGGCCGGGGTCATGCCCTGCATCCGCATCATGCCGCGCATCATCGTGTTGCACATGTCGGCGCAGTTCATGCAGGCGGGACCGCAGTCCATCATCTGCATCGAACAGACCGTACAGGCCTGCTCGCAGGCCGAACACGCATCCATGCAGGCCTGCATGGCGGCCATGTCCATCATCTCCATGCCGGGCATCTGCATGTCCTTGGACATCATGTCCATCATCATCGAGTCCATCGCGCACCGCTCCTCGTCGTCGGCTCTCGCCGGTTTCGGGCGGGCAGGTGGACCCGCCTGAGGGTCAGATTACGCCTGCCGGATCGCTCCGTCGATGGCCGATTCCGCTCTCCCGCCCCCGACGTCCCCCGCCGGATGTAGGGTCGGGTCCGTGCCGACGTTCACCCCGCTGCAGCGACTGGTCGTCTCGGTCGCGATCCTCGCCTCGTTCGTGACCTTCCTCGACGGCACCGTGGTGAACGTCGCGCTGCCTGCGATCAGCAGGGAGCTCGGCGGCGGCATCGCCACGCAGCAGTGGGTGGTGGACGCGTACCTGATCACGCTCAGCTCGCTGATCCTGCTGGCCGGATCGGTCTCGGATGCCTACGGCCGGGTGCTCGTGATGCGGATCGGGCTGATCGCCTTCGGCGTGGCATCCGTCGCCGTGGCCGCCGCGCCCGATCCTCTGATCCTGATCATCGCGCGCGCCGCGCAGGGCGCCGCCGGCGCGCTGCTGGTGCCGAGCTCGCTCGCCCTCATCACGGCGACGATGCGCGGTGAGGTGCAGTCCCGTGCGATCGGCGTGTGGACGGCGTTCACGACCGGCGCGCAGCTGGTCGGCCCCGTGATGGGCGGCATGTTCGTGGATCTGCTCTCGTGGCGTTTCGTGTTCCTGATCAACGTGCTGCCGATCGCGGTGAACCTGATCCTGCTCGGCCGGCTTCATCTGCCAGCGCACCAGCGCACCACGAAGGTGGACTGGTGGAGCGGCGTGCTCTGCGCGATCGGCCTGGGCGGGCTCGTGTTCGCGCTGATCGAGCAGGAGCGGATGGGCTGGTCGGCCGCCGCGATCTGGATCCCCGGTGCGCTCGGCATCCTGCTGCTGGTCCTCTTCGTGCTGCGTCAGCGGGGATCGGATGCTGCGCTCATGCCCCTCTCGCTGTTCAACGTGCGCAACTTCGCCTGGGGCAACCTCGCCACCCTGTTCATCTATGCCGCTCTCTCGCTGAACGGCTTCGTGATCGGCGTCTACCTGCAGCAGGGGCCGGGTCTGAGTGCGACGGCCGCTGGACTCGCGAGCCTGCCGATCACGATCCTGATGATCCTGCTCAGCTCCCGCGCGGGCGCCTGGGCCGGCAGGCTCGGACCGCGCCTGTTCATGACGGTCGGCCCCCTGCTGATGTCGGTCGGCGCCGCGCTGCTCCTCACCGTCGGCGTCGAGTTCGACTACTGGTGGCAGGTGCTTCCGTCGATGCTCGTGCTGGGCATCGGGCTCTCGCTGACCGTGGCACCCCTCACCTCGGCCATCCTCGGGGCGATCGACGAGAACCGCAGCGGCATCGCCTCGGCCGTGAACAACGCCGTCTCCCGCGTCGCCGGACTGCTGGTGGTGGCGCTGCTGTCCACGATCGTCGGCGGTGCGCTCGATCTGAACGGCTTCCACAGCGCCGCGCTGGTCACGGCCGGGCTGTTCGCGCTGGGCGGCGTGGTGTCGTGGATCGGCATCCGCCGCACCCCGGTCGAGGAGCCCGCCGCCTGAGATCCGTTCGCAGCGGCCACCGGCCGGCTGCGTCGATAGGATGAGTTGCCGTCGCGACATCAGTCGAGGGGATGACGGCGACGCGTCGACGAGTTCGCCGTCGCATGCTGATCGAAGCTGGGGGTCGCATCGTGAGCCGTGTCCGGGCGCCCAGATGGCTGATGCTCGCCTTCGTCGCCGTTCTCTCGATCGCACTGGCCGCCTGCGGCGAATACCCTGACCCGACGTCCGTGCCCGTGTCGACGCCGACGCGCACGCCGGCTCCGACCAACACGCTCACCGCCGAGCAGATCGCCCTGATCCGCTCCACCTGCCCGGCCGGGCTGCCGTCGCCCGCCGGCCCGCACGACGATCCGCTGCGACGATTCCCGCAGTGGGGCGCGGATGCGCTGACGTTCGCGGCATCCACGAAGCAATGCGGCGATGCGCCGCTCATCCTGTCCCGCATGCCGCAGATGGCATCCGCCGGCACGACGTTCAGCTCACCGCTGCAGTACATCGACCGACCCTGCTCGAAAGACACTCTGGTGTCGTACTGGGCGCACTACGACGACGACCTGATCTTCGGGAATCCGCCGATGCAGGGAGTCCTGGATGCCGGTTCGTGCGTGCGCAGCCTCTACTTCACGCTGTCCGACGCGGGTCGAGGCGCATCGCAGTATGCGACCGAGCGCGAGATCGGCCTGCGCAGGGCGTACGACGTCATGCGAGGAGCATCCTCGAGTCCCTGGGTCGACCGCACGCTCACGCTGCGCAGCGGGCTGCGCCTCACCCTCACCTACCCGCAGGACGATCCACGCATCACCCTGATGTTCCTCAGGCTGCCCGACGGCAGCCGACGCGGCACCGGGTACGAGGCCACCGGCTGGCAGAGCCTGCCCAAGCTCGTGAGCGGCCAGATCGCCACGATGACCACCCTCGACGGCGCGCAGACGGTGACGCTGTCGCAGCTGCGGCAGACGGTCGTCGAGCTGGCGCGGGCATACGCCCCGACGACGATCCTCACCAGCCTCCCGAGCTTCGCCGAGGGCTCGAAGGGTGACCACCCCGACCACAGCTCGGTCGGGCGCATCGTCGCCGAGGCGACGGATGCCGGGCTGCTGGACGTGCGGGCGGTGACCTATGCGGTCGGCTACCCCGGCGCTTCCCTTCCCGCCAACCTCAGCGGTGAGCTGCTCGATCGCAAGCTCAAGGCGTTCGTCGCCTATGCCGCACACGATTCGATGATCCGCTGCTCAACGCCCCAGCAGTGCCTCGTGAGGATCAGGTTCGGCGACTGGCTGCAGCGGCACTACCAGCAGCGACACGATCAACTGGTGCGATCCTCGTCGGGGTAGCAGAGACTCAGCGGATGCCGTGGTCGTGCACGGTCGTGCTGAGGTGCGTGCCGTTGAGCTCCACGTACACCTGCCGCTCGGTGACCGACACGGTCATCGTGTTGCGGCGCGCCAGCGCCGCCGCCGCATCGTCGAGGAAGCCCGGATCGAAGCTGTGCAGCACGATGGCGTCCGCCTCGTGGATCGTCTTGCCCGCCCAGTTCGCGATGACCTTGGCGGGGTCGCGGTAGGTGTACACCGTGGTGCGATCTGCCAGCTTGCTGCCGAAATGCAGTCGGGTGGCGTCGGGCGCACCCACCTCGATCCACGCGGTCACGCGCCCGGTGAGATCGCGCACCAGCACGGCGGGCTCGTCGGTCGCGGCGACCCCCTCGGTGAACGCGATGCCCTCCTCGTACTCCAGGCAGTAGGCCAGCAGCCGGGTGAGCATGTAGGCATCGGTCTCGGACGGATGCCGCGCCACGCGCAGCGTGAAATCGTCGTAGACACCGCGGTCCACGTCCGCCAGCTGAACATCGAACGTGTGGATCGTGGAGCCTGTCGCCATGAGGTTCGAGCTTACGCGGGCCTGGCGTGCTTCCCGTCCGGTGCTATGGCTCGCGCGGCGTCCAGGTCGTCATCCCCTTCGCACGCCCCGTCTCGGCCGACAGCCCGGCCAGTTCCAGCGAGCGCCGCACATGCCGCGGCAAGCCGGGCAGCGCCGCCGCGGCGCCCTTCGGCACGCGGGCGAGACCCGCGATGAGCGAGACGTCCACGGCATCCGTGCACACCTCCACGCGCGCCTCCTCGCTGTCGGTGCGCCAGCGCAGCATCCGGATGTCGGCGAAGTCCACCTCGAACCGCTCGGCATCCGCGACGACCCGCATCCTGCCCGGCGCGAACCACACAGACGCCTCGATCGTGCGGCGATGGTAGTAGGCCATCAGTCCGTAGTAGGCGGGGAGCCCGATCACCGTGCCGAGCAGGATGACCGTCATCTTCGGCCCCAGCACGAACGCGTCGAACGCGATCAGCAGGGCGACGGCGCTCCCTCCGAGCACGACGACCAGGACGACCACGGCGATCCGCAGGTCCCGGATGGGCATGCGCACGGCGGGGAAGCGCACGATCGAGCCGTCCTTCTCGCGCCCGAAACCCGGCACGGTCTTCTCCACCCGCGGTCGCTGCACGGCGCTCGTGACACGACCGATCAGGGCGAGCCAGATCCAGCCGATCGCCGGGATCGCCGCCATCTGCAGCAGCACGAGCAGCGCCCGGGACCAGTCCGGGAGGCCCGCCTGCGGGATGACGTGACCGAAGATCACCGTGGCCACGACGGCGGCGGCCAGCACGGCGACCACCACGTGCAGCACGAGCCCGCGGCGCTGCGGCATCCGCAGGGTGAGGTTCACGAAGGAGAACCCGAAGGTCCAGCCGCCGACGAGCGTGAGCAGATACGGCAGCAGATCGAGGCCGACGCCGGAGAGGTACCAGGGCAGCGCGATGAGCAGCAGCAGGGCGCCCCAGACCCACGGACTGCGCCACGGACGCCAGGGCCGGGGACGGACCTCGGCCTCCACCTCCACGAGCGTCATTCGGCGGGCTCCGTCGCACGATCGCGCGGCCAGAGCACGCGCCACGCGACCAGCGCGAGAGCCGACCCGATCAGCGTGTCCAGCATCCGGTGCACGGCCCACGTCGCGACGGCGCCGCTGGGCAGGCCGATGAGCATGATGGCGCCGAAGGCGCCCAGCGCCGCACCCACCACGGGGTACCGCTCCTGACCGGCGAGCCCGACCAGGAGTGCGCAGACCGCGATCACGGCCAGCACGAGCGGGGGCAGGAACAGCGACAGGATGCTGACCACGATCACGCCGACGACCGTGCCCACGACGCGGGTGAGCATCACGCGCATCGGTGGCTTGCCGGTCGGCATCAGGATCGTGAGCGCCGCGAGGAACGCCCAGTAGGCGTCGCGCCCGCCGAGCGCGGCGAACATCAGCATGGCCAGAGCGATGGGCAGCGCACGGCGGATGCCGTCGTGCAGGTGCTCGTCGCGCTCGCGGATCGAGCGCATCACACCCTGTCCGAGGGACACCTCCGGCTTCGGCGGTCGCACGAACCGGCCGCGCGCACGGACCAGGCCGACGACCACACCCGCAACCGCGCCGATCGCGCATCCGACGACCACGACCAGCAGCTGCTGCGCGACCTCGCCGGTCGGATCGCCGCCCAGCACCCGCACCGAGGTGGAGAAGGCGAAGGCGAACGTGGCGATGAGACCGAGCCCCGCGCCGAGCGGCGATGCGCCCGCGGCCAGCGACGAGGCGATCACGATCAGCGCGATGACCAGGGCGGCCAGCAGCGGCAGCGGTGCGACCAGGATGCCCAGGCTCGCGCAGACGAGCGCCACCAGCATCCCGGGCAGGACGACCGCCCCGACGAGCGGGCCCGGCACGCGCCCGCACAGGCCCATCACCAGGGCACCGCACAGTCCCCCGACCAGTGCGACCAGCGGATGGGCGAACGGAACGAGCACGGCCGAGGCGAGCACGAAGCCGGGCGCGAGATGCGCCACGAAGGCGACGTTCCATGCCGCCTCTGCGCGCGCGAACAGGCGGGCGAGGTTCATCCGATCAGGATGGCACAGCGGGGCGGCTCGCTCTGCGCGGGGGATCAGAGATGTGCCTCCACCCGCGGCGTACGAACACGGCCGGCCATCGACTGGGTGAGTGCGCGAGGTTCTAGAGGTTGCGTTCGAGGGGAGGCGGCGCGAAGCGCCGGCTCCCCCTTCGCTGCGCGCGGCGTCGGCGGACGGATAGGGTGGCGAGGTGACAGCATCCGCTTCGCCGAGCCCGAATCCCGCGCCGCGCGCGGGTGCCGTCTACTTCCTGGGGCGGGCGATCCTTCGGCCCCTGTTCTGGCTGATGTACCGTCCGCGCATCGTCGGGCGGGCGAACGTGCCCGAGCACGGGCCGGTGCTGCTGGTGAGCAACCATCTGTCGTCCCTCGACACCGTCATCATCCCGACGTCCGCCGTCCGCCCCGTGCAGTTCCTGATCAAGGCGTCGTACTTCGCGGGTTCGGGGACGCTCGGACGCTTCAAGCGCTGGTTCTTCGGTTCGATCGGGGGCGTCCCGGTGCATCGCGCGACCGGCCGTGACGCCCGTGCCGCGCTGGACGCAGGGAGCAGCATCCTGCGAGCCGGGAGCGTCTTCGCCGTGTTCCCGGAGGGGACGCGGTCGCGCGACGGGAAGCTGCACGAGGGTCACGGCGGGGCGGCGTGGATGGCCCGCGACACAGGGGCCGCTGTGGTGCCCGTCGGGCTGATCGGCACCGGGACGGTCAGGCCGCTGAGCCATCTGCTGCCTGGCAGGCCGCGGCTCGAGGTCCGCTTCGGCGAGCCGCTCGATCTCAGCGATCTCGCCGGGATGCCCGACGGCAGGGCTCGTCGTGAGATCACCGAGCGCATGATGGCCGCCATCGCGCGCCTGAGCGGGCAAGAGCGCTCCGGCAGCGTGAACGCGAGTTCGCGCGACTGAGCCGAGTGCTCCCGCGTCTCGCCGCCGTCGGCTCGCGGTCAGCCGTAACCGCGGCGGAGCAGCATGGTCGCCGCGCGCGCGAAGTCACCCGGTGACGGGATCTCGAAGTCGAGCGCGTTGGCGTTGCGGGTGATGATGTTGAACACGGCGCCGACGCTGGGCCGCCCGGCGCCGGCATCGACGGCGCCGGCGTTCGCCCCCGGTGCGCCCGCGCCGACGGTGCGCGCCTGCACCCGCAGTCGCTCTGCGAGTTCGCGATGCGAGGCATCCGTCGACATGCCCCGATGCTACTCGCGGTGGTTGCAGCGGCCCGTGCCATACGGCGCCGGAGTGCGCAACCCGCTGTCCGGCGATGATCGCGGCGATTACGTTCGGGGCGACCGGCATCGGCGACGAGAAGAGGAGACGCGAGATGGCCCGCAATGCGAGGGTGATGCACTGCACACCGGAGGACGTGTTCGACGTGCTGGCCGACGGCTGGCTGTATCCGTCGTGGGTGGTCGGGGCATCCCGCATGCGCGACGTGGACGAGGACTGGCCACGGCCCGGTGCGCGCCTGCACCACTCGATCGGGGTCTGGCCGATGCTGATAAACGACGAGACCGTGGCGGAGGAGTTCGAGCCTCCGCGGGCCATGGTGATGCGCGCGACGGGCTGGCCGGTGGGCGAGGCCCGGGTCACGCTGCACGTCAAACCGCGCGGGTCCCATACGATCGTGCGCATGCAGGAGGAAGCGATCGCAGGTCCCGCGAGATACGTTCCGCGCGCGATCATGGACATCATGCTGCAGTGGCGCAATGCCGAGACCCTGCGTCGTCTCGCGTTCCTCGCCGAAGGGCGGGCCTCAGGGCGTGCCGGTGAGCCGGTGACGCCCTCCGCGATTCCCGCCGACGGATCGGAGATGCCCGCATCGTGAACATGCTCCCTGGTGACGCCGGGCTGGACGCGATCGTCGTCGGTGCCGGCCCGAACGGCCTCGCCGCCGCCGTGACGCTCGCCCGCGCAGGTCTGCGGGTGCGCGTCTACGAGCGGGCGGACCAGGCCGGCGGCGGGGCCAGCACGCGCGAGCTGACGCTCCCGGGGTTCCATCATGACGTGTGCTCGGCGGTGCATCCGATGGCCTTCGAGTCGAGGTTCTTCCGCGAGTTCGGGCTGGCCGACAGGGTCGAGTTCATCACGCCGGAGGTGTCGTTCGCGCAGCCGCTCGACGGCGGGCGCGCCGCCGTCGCCCACCGCGATCTCGAGCGCACCAGCGCCGGGCTCGGTGCGGACGGACCCGCGTACGACCGGCTGATGCGCCCGCTGGCCGAGCGCTCCACCGAGGTCGCCGATTTCACCGGGTCGTCACTGCTGCGCATCCCGCGCAACCCGCTCATGGCCGTCGCCTTCGGGTTGCGGGCACTCGAGCAGGGCACGCCGGCGTGGGGCATCCGCTTCCGGGAGGACCTGGCGCCTGCCCTGCTCACCGGGGTGGCCGCGCACACGATCCTGGCGCAGCCGAGCATCGCCGGCGCGGGCGCGGGGCTCGCTCTCACCGCCTTCGCGCACGCGCGCGGCTGGCCGATCCCGATCGGCGGCAGTCAGGCGATCTCGGATGCCATGGTCGACGATCTGCGCGCGCACGGCGGCGAGCTGGTGCTCGAGCATGAGGTCACGTCGCTCGCCGAGCTGCCGCCCTCGACGGTCACGCTGCTGGACGTGACGCCCAAGGCGCTGATCCGCCTGGCCGGTGATGCGATGCCCGGCAGGTACCGCCGGGCGCTGGAGGCGTTCCGCTACGGCGACGGCGTCGCGAAGGTCGACTTCGCCCTGAACGCACCCGTGCCCTGGACGAATCCCGACCTGCACCTGGCGGGGACAGTGCACGTCGGCGGCACGCGCGCCGAGATGGCGGATGCCGAGAACCAGGTGCAGCAGGGCCGCCATCCCGAGCATCCCTACGTGCTCGTCTCTCAGCCGTCGCTGTTCGACGCGGGCCGTGCGCCGGCGGGGATGCACACCCTCTGGACCTACACGCACGTGCCAGCGGGCAGCGACGTCGATCGGCGGGAGGCCGTGATCGCGCAGATCGAGCGGTTCGCTCCGGGGTTCCGCGACACGATCGTCGCGACCAGCTCGCGCAGCGCGCGGGAGGTCGAGGAGCACAACCCGAACTACCCCGGCGGGGACATCGCCGCCGGTGCCCCCGGGCTGTGGCAGCTGTTCCGCCGTCCCGTGCTCAGCCCCGACCCGTGGCGCACCCCCATACCGGGCGTCTACCTCGCCTCGGCGTCGGCGTCGCCGGGACCGGGCGTGACCGGGATGCCCGGGTGGCTCGCCGCGCTGAGCGCGCTGCGGCACGAGTTCGGCACGCGGACGCTGCCGGATCTGTCGCCGATGAGGGGCTGACCCGGGCCCTCGTCCGGCGGTTCGGCGCCTTGGGCGGTTCCCGTTCGACACCTCGGAACTCGGCGGACAGTCCGCGGGAATGCGGTCAACCGAGGCATCGGCAAAGATGACTTCATGAGCACACTCGGCGATGTCATCACCCCGGCAGAACTCGGCCGCGAACTTGGTCACAACGACGGAGAACGCCCAGGCATCACCGTGCGTCGCTACTTGCGCGAGCGCTACCCAGACCATCCGAAGAACCAGCGCTGGGAGCTTACGCTTGAACAAGCTGACGACGTGCGCGCTTACTTCCGCGGTCGATCCTCGTGAGTGTCGTGAAGACGCGAGAGTTCGCCGCGGCGGCCGAAAGTCAGTGGCAATAGCCATGACGCTGATCGAACCACCCCCACGCGACCCACTCAGCGGGCCATGCTCCGCGTCAGGAAGCAGGTTCGACAGCCACTGCATCACGGCCTGGGCCGTGGGCGCGTTCACTCTTGAGCATGCTGGCCGACAGCGGCGTCGCGATCGAGTATGACGGTGCAGTCAGGTCATCATCGCCACTTGAATGCGCCGGTCGAGATCGTCGAGCTCGGCAAGCAGCTCGGACGCGACCCAGACTCGATCACGCTTGCGGCCTGTGATCTCCTCGATGAACCCGGCTTCGACGAGCTGATCGATCGCCAGGTAGGCCGCGGGCGTAGACGATCCAGATCGCCGTTCGATCTCTGCCGCGGTCATGACCGGGTGGTCGTAGAACGCCGGGATCAGCGCCGCAGCCGCAGAACCCTTCCGGGGCTTCAGCTCATCCATCCACTCGTCCGGGAGGGCCTTGATGCGAGCGATGGAGTCGCGGGAACAGATCGCGGCAGACCGCGCCGATCGTGCGAAGAGGTCGATCAGCGGCGCCGGCTCACCCTTCCGGTAGTCGCCGAGGGCGGCGAAGTAGGCCTCGCGCTTCGCGAGCAGGCCGCTGGCGAGAGGGACGACGGCGTTGCGGGTCACACCTCGCCGGCGGAACACGGCCGACACCATGGCGCGACCGATGCGACCGTTGCCGTCGGTGAACGCGTGGATCGATTCGAACTGGGCATGACCGATCGCCGCCTGCGTCAGCACAGGTACGTCATCGCGATTGAGATAGGTGATCAGGTCCTCGATGAGTGCGGGCACCCGCTCTGGAGCCGGCGGGACATGCAGGGCGTCTCGAGGGGAGTAATCGCTTCCACCGATCCAGTTCTGCAGGTCGCGCAGCCGCCCGGCGTAGTCGGCTTCCATCGGATCGTCCTTCATCAGTGCGCGGTGCGCCACCAGCAAATCGTCGAGCTCGAAGCGTCCGCGCTCTCCGACGGCGGTCACCAGACTGTGCAGCGCGGTGCTCGCCGCCACCATGCTCGTCGCGGAGGTGTTCGAGCGGTTGCCGGCCAGGGCCTTGGCGTAGTCCACTGCATCTGCGGTGATGCGCTCGATCTTCGATGAGGCGACAGACTCGGTGCGCATCATGAAGCGACTCATCGCCGCCGAGTGCCCTTCGGCATCGGTGTCCGCCTGTGCGGCGGCGAGCAGAGCCTCCTCGGAGGTGACGGTCGTCTTGACGGGCGGGAGGTAGTCCCGCTCCGCGATCATCGGAGGGATCGTCGCGTCGACGGAACTGAGCATCCGGTCAGCCCGGGTGCCAGCGCGCATCTGCTGACGCCAGGGCAGCGTCTCGACGTCGTGCGCAGGCCACGGGGTGCCGACCAGCTCAGGAGACTCCATACATTGATTGTCTCACATGTTATTCCATTTTAAGATGCATAACCTTAACTAGCGAGCTGACTATTCCAGGACACCTCCGCCACACGTCAACCCCACACACAACAAAAAAGTCCTGAGCCACGACCTCGATGTAATCGAAGTCGCGACTCAGGACACATGGCGGTGACGGTGGGATTTGAACCCACGGTAGGGGGTTACCCTACACAACTTTTCGAGAGTTGCACCTTCGGCCGCTCGGACACGTCACCGTCGTCCAGCTTACGATACGGACGGGCCTGCGCGCGAATCGAGGCGCGAAGCCGCGCAGGCTAGCGCGTGACATATTACCGAGCTAGGCTCGACTCATGCCCGACGTGATCGCCGACCTCACCCTCGTAGGCGCCCAGTCCATCGCCGAACGGGTCAGCATGTCCGCCGCGATCGCCGAGCTGCAGCGCGTCCTGCGTGCCGGATTCGATCCCGAGGGCGACCTCCCCCGCGGCATCCTCGACGTGCCCAACGGGCAGCTGCTGCTCATGCCCGCTGCCGTCGACGGCGCCGTCGGCCAGAAGTTCGCCACGGTCGCGCCCGGCAACCCCGCGCTCGGGCTCGAGCGCATCCAGGCGGTGTACATCCTGCTCGACGGCACCACCCTCGCGCCGACCGCGGTCCTCGACGGCACCGCGCTCACCAGCCTGCGCACCCCCGCGGTCTCCATCGCCAGCGTCGACCTGCTCGCCCGGCCGGATGCCGGCGACGTGGTCATCTTCGGCACCGGGCCGCAGGCCGTCCGTCACGTCGAGGCGCTCCAGGCCATCCGCGCGCTGCGCACCGTCCGCCTGATCGGCCGCGACGCCGATCGCGCCGCGGCGGCGGTCGAGGAATCCCGCGCGTTCGCCCCGGATGCCGAGATCACCGTCGGAACCCCGGATGCCGTGCGCGCCGTACCCGCTGCTGCATCTGCGCCTGCGCGGCTGACGCCGTCACCCGACTCCGCCCGCGTACGTCGAGAGCACGGGACCTCGCCGAACGCACGGGAACTTCGCGTGAAGCAGCCGTGCACTCGCCGAGATGCCGTGCTCTCGACGGAAAGAGTCAGCGCACCGAAGCGCCCCACGAGGTCGAGTTGCCGGCACGGCTGATGCTCTGCGGCAAACCCCAGGGGTTCGCATCCTGCAGCGGAGCGGGCAGCAGCTCCTGCGGGGCGCCCTGGTACGCCACGCCGCGCAGGAAGCGCGTGATGGCCGCGGTGCCGACGCTGGTGCCGTCGCTCGTGGTGGCCGGGTACGGGCCGCCGTGCTGCATGGCCGGGGTGACCGAGACGCCGGTCGGCCAGCCGCCGAACAGCACACGGCCGTTGGTCTCGGCGAGCGCGTCGACGAGTTCGGCCAGCGATAGGTCACTCCTCCTCGTGGCCGCTCCAGACGCCGCCGACGTGGTGGATGTGCCTGCGCATGAGCGCTTCGGCCTCCTCGCCGCGACCGGCGACGAGGAGATCGACGAGCTCGGCGTGCTCGAGGGAGGTGGAGATCAGGGCATCCGTCTCGGCCAGGCGCACGAGGCCCACCAGACGGGTCTGCTGGCGCAGCTCGCGCACGGTCTCGACCAGCTTGCGGTTGCCGGTGCACTGCAGGATGCGCAGGTGGAACTCGGTGTCGGCGGCGAGGTACTCGTCGAACTCCCCGGTCTTCGCGGCGTTCACGATGCGGTCTGCCGTCTCGCGCAGACTCGCCACGGTGGCGTCGTCGAGCATGCCGGCGACCTGTCGCATGGGCGGCGCCTCCAGCAGCATCCGCACCTCGGTCAGTTCCCGCAGCTCGTCGGGCGAGACCTCGGTCACCTCGAAGCCGCGATTGCGGATGGGGCGCAGGAAGCCGCGGCGGGCGAGGTTCAGCATCGCCTCGCGCACGGGCGTGGCACTGACGCCGAAGTCGCCGGCCAGCGTGGGCACGGTCAGCACCTGCCCCGGCGGGATCTCGCCGGAGACGATCCGCGACGCGAGCTGCCCCTCGACCTGCTCGCGCAGGCTCTCAGCGGGTGAGAGGAGGGCGCCGAAGCCGCTCATCGGTCACCGGTCACAAGGTGAGTCATGCGTCATATGCTACTCACCCGCCCCGTCACCAGGCGGAGGCGACCTCGGCGTGGGTCCGCAGAATCTCCTCGGTGGTGCCCGCCGGGGCGCGGCCGATGCCGCATTCCGTCGCGACGCCGAAGCGGTCGACGACGGCGGATGCTGCGGCGATGCGCCGTCGCGCACCCTCGGCGCCGTCCTCGCGGTGCACGAGTCCGAGGTAGAGCTCGGAGGTCGGGGCGAGGTCTGCGAGCGGGGCGAAGTAGGCCTCGTCGTCGCGGTCGATCGGCACGGGCAGGTGCAGCCAGGTGAGGTCGCGGGCGGATGCCGTGATCACCGCGTTCGCGAACCGGACGAGGGTCGCGGTGTCGGCGGGCTCGACGAAGTGCTTCTCCCCCGCGTCGCCGTAGCAGAGGTGCACGCCGGCCTCGACGTCGGCCGGGACGGCGTCGATCAGGGCGACCAGACGCTCGACGAGTCCGGCGAACGGGTCGCCGGGCCACCACGCCTCCATCGTCCGCCCGTAGCCGGAGGCGCGCTCGATGATGCCGAGCTCGCTGGCGACGTCCCACTGGATCGCGAGGTCGTCGTGCGGGATCGCGGAGAGGATGCGGTCCAGCTCGCGCCGCATCGCGGCCGTGTAGACCGGGTCGATCGCCGCGCGGTCGTCGCCGCTGAAGTAGGAGGAGACCACGGCTACGGGAGTCGGCAGCGAGACCTGGAAGCGCACACCGGCGGCGATGTCACCGGCATCGCGCAGACGCCTGAAGATCGCGTAGGACTCGATCGCGGCATCCGCGTAGCCGAGCGGCGGCAGCTGGATGCCCGCGGCGTCGACGCCCTCGGCGAGACGCAGCGGCCGGATGTCGATTCCCCGCAGCAGGCGCGGCTCGTCACCGACCCGCTCGATGCCGTCCGCCTGGCCCAGCACGTCGGGCTGGAACATGATCCAGTGGAACCGCCGACCGACCTCGCCGTCGGGGATGCGGCGCAGGAGGTCGCCGAGCATCGCGGACGCCGTGCTCATGGTCTTCTCGGCGTCGTCGTAGTTCACGCTGCCGACGAGCAGCGCGCCCTGAGGCTGGACTTCGGGGGTCTGGGGCATTCCCCCATTATCCGCCGGCGTGCTCGATCGTCATCGTCGCTTCATCCGTTTTCGTCATGGCCTCGACGCCACGGGTCGGATGCCGGACGCGCGCCCCCGGGGCCGAGCGACTCGACGATCCGGCGTGCGACCTCGGCGGGCGTCAGCGTCGTGGTGTCCACGACCTCTGCTTCCTCGCGAAGCCAGGAGCCGAACGCGCGTGCATAGGGTTCCAGGTGCTGCCGGCGGAACTCCGACGGGCCCATGATGCGGTCGCCATCGATGCGTCCTCGCAGTGTGGCCTGATCGGCGTGCAGCACGAAGTGCCTCACCGGGATCCCGTGGTCGTCGAGGCCTGCGCTGATCTCGCGCCAGTACTCCTCGACAAGCACCGTCATCGGCATCACGAGCACGCCGCCGGTGTAGTCGAGGATGCGGCGAGCGGTCTCGACGACCAGCGGCCGCCACGGAGTCCAGTGTTGGAAGTTGTCCGTCTCGGGGAGGCCGGGGTACACGTCCATCAGCGTCTCGCCGACCTTCTCAGCGTCGAACACGCGGGAGCCGGGGACCAGCTTCTGCACGAGTGCACTTGTCGTCGTCTTTCCCACACCGTGGGTGCCGTTGAGCCATACGATCACTCCCCGAGGCTAACCGCACCATCGCCTAGGCTCATCCCATGGACTGGCGTGAAGACAGGATCGGGTCGGCGGCCCGCGGCGAGAATCCGACACTGCTGGCGGCGACACCGGCGGGGTACGCCGTGATCGGCGACGTGCAGTTCCTGCCGGGGTACAGCGTGCTCCTGAGCCGGGTGCCGGATGCCACGGCGCTGGCCGACCTGCCGCGCGCGGAGCGGGTGCAGTACCTGTCCGACGTCGATCTGCTGGCGACCGCCGTGGAGCGCGCCTGCCGCGCGCACGATCCGGCATTCCGGCGCATGAACATCGAGATCCTCGGCAACACCGACGCGTTCGTGCACGCGCACATCTGGCCGCGCTACGAGTGGGAGCCGCTGGACTCCGTCCGCAAGCCGGTCTGGATGTACGACGCCTCGCACTGGCGCGACCCGGCGCATGAGCTGGATGCCCGGCACGACGCGCTTCGCGCGAGCATCACCGCGGAGCTGAACGCGCTGCTGGCCTCCGAGGCCTGATCAGGCGGCAACCGGCGTGCGGTTGACGCGGATTTGTGCGCTTCCCGCGCATGAACTCCCGGCATCCGTCCGCACGAAGCGCACAGATCCGCGCGAAGTGCACGTCTCGATTCCAGCACTGGAATCGGGTGCCCCGCGCTAAGCGCACGGCATCCGCGGCTTCAGGCGGCGTCGAGCCGCAGCTGCACCGTGCACTCCTCCGGGCGCGCGGCGGCGCGCACGCAGTCCGCGGCGAGCGGGCCGCCGGCCTGGTTCAGCACGCCCTGCATCAGTCCGAGGTGCACCTGGCACAGCGTCGGCCGGTGCTCGGGCGCGCTCGCTGCATGCGGGCAGGGGCTGAGCTCGACGGTCAGCTCGCGCTCGTCGATGACCGGCTCGAAGCCGCTCTCCTCGAGGTGCTCGATCAGGGCGTCCAGCTGGTAAGTGGCCTCCCGGCCGAGTCCCGAGTCCTCCTCGGCGAGGATGCGGCGCATCATGTCGCCGCGGCGGGCGGCCTCGGCGACCTTGTCGCGCGCGACGGGGCTGGAGGCCTCGGGCATGCCGGTCGCGGCGCTGTACAGCACGCGCGGACGGCCGCGAGTGGTGCGGTGCTCGATGCTCTGGATGACGTAGCCGCCGTCGATCAGCCGCTGCAGATGCTCGCGGACCGTGTTGGGGTGCAGGCCGGTCGCGTCGCACAGCTCGCCGATGGTGAGCTCCGGGCGGCTCTCCACGGTGCCGGCTTCGAACAGCAGGTGCAGGATCCGCACCCGCGAGTAGCTCGAGATCGGCCCGTACACGGCCCCGCCACCTGTCATGCTCCCATCCTCTCAGAGGGCCGACACGCCCGACCGGAAACGGGCCGTGAATAATGCTCCGGCGAGCGCGGATCCGGATGCCCGGCGCGCGGGCGGGCGGTGTCGGATGCCGCGGATAGCCTTGCAGCATGGCCACCACCCGTCGTCCTGCACCGCCCGCCTTCGTCTGCACGGAGTGCGGCTGGACGACGGCGAAGTGGGTGGGCCGGTGCGGCGAGTGCCAGCAGTGGGGCACGGTGCAGGAGCAGGGCGCGAAAACCGGCCTCGTCCGGCAGACGGATGCCGTGGCTCCGCCCGCCGAGCGCGCCGCGCGCCCCATCACACAGATCACCACCAGCGACGCCCCGCGCCGCTCGAGCGGCGTCGACGAGTTCGACCGGGTGCTCGGCGGCGGGATCGTGCCGGGTGCGGCGATCCTGCTCAGCGGCGAACCCGGGGTCGGCAAGTCGACGCTGCTGCTCGAGGTGGCGGCGTCCACCGCCCGGTCCGGTCGGCGGGTGCTGTACGCGAGCGCAGAGGAGTCGCCCGCCCAGGTGCGGCTGCGCGCCGAGCGCACCGGCGCCCTGCACGACGAGCTCTACCTCGCCAGCGAGACCGACCTCGCCACGATCCTCGGGCACATCGACGAAGTCAGGCCCGATCTGGTCATCGTCGACTCGGTGCAGACCGTCGCATCCGGCCTGATCGACGGCGCCGCGGGCCAGCCCAGCCAGGTGCGCGAGGTGGCGGCGACGCTGATCCGCATCGCGAAGGACCGCGGACTGCCGGTGATCATCGTCGGCCACGTCACGAAGGACGGCCAGGTCGCCGGCCCTCGTGTGCTGGAGCATCTCGTCGACGTGGTGTGCCACTTCGAGGGCGACCGGCAGACCGCACTGCGGTTCATCCGTGCGCTGAAGAACCGGTTCGGCCCGACCGACGAGGTCGGATGCTTCGAGATGACCGGCGCCGGCATCGCCGAGGTGCCCGACCCCAGCGGGCTGTTCCTCTCGCAGGGCGCCGCTGAGCCCGGCACCTGCGTGGCCATCGCGATGGAGGGCCGGCGTGCTCTGCCGGTGGAGGTGCAGGCGCTGACCATCGCCACCGCCGCACCGAACCCGCGTCGCGTGGCGCACGGCCTGGACTCGTCGCGGGTGGCGATGGTGCTCGCGATCCTGGAGCGGCGAGCGGGCATCGAGACGTCCAAGCTCGACGTGTACGTGTCGACCGTGGGCGGGGTGCGCTTCACCGAGCCCGCCGCCGACCTGGCGATCGCCGTGGCCGTGGCCGGCGCGATCACACAGCGGTCGGTGCCCCGCACGATCGCCGCCGTCGGCGAGTTGTCGCTGGCCGGAGAGATCCGTCCCGTGACGCAGGCACCGCAGCGCCGCAGCGAAGCGGCCCGGCTCGGCTACCGCCAGGTGGTCGACGATCGCTCGAAGACGCTGCGCTCCGCGCTCAGCGACATCCGCTCGCACACGACCGAGCGACGCCCCGAAGGGGACATCCCGCCGTTCTGATCAGGCCTCGAGCGCTTTCAGCAGCTCCTCCGGCGACGCCTGCATGGGGTGGGGCCCGGCGATGTCGAGGAACACCGTGGTGATGGTCTCGCGGTGCGTGGTCAGGAACGCCCGCAGCCATGCCGGCGAGTAGATGCCCACGCCGGGCGGCAGGTTCGCGGGCTTGTGCTTCGCGTCGCTGAACAGCAGCAGTGCCACCTCCCCCGTGCCCGCGTCACGGTAGGTCCAGACCTCGCCGCCGTCGAGCGGGTTGTCTCGCGGACCGGGCTTGATCAGGGGGACGACCGTGTTGCCGTTGCGCAGCGCCAGGGCGACCGCTGCCATGTCCTGCTTCTCGAGCGCCTGCGCGAGGGCCTCGGAGCGGAAATCCTGGGGTGCGGGGCGCTTCGCGCCGGCCCTCTTCTTCGCCATGGTTCTCAGCCTAGGAGACGCGACCTGAGAGGGACCGTCGGCTGGACGGAGTGGGGCCCTCTCGAATCCTCCATTGGGGACTGGGGTACTCGAGAGGGCCCTCTGGCTCTCACCACGATGATTGTCGAAGCGCTGGGGACGCTGATACCGACACCACTGGGGATGGCTTCACCGTACTGTTCGGAGAACCACACTCCACGGTATCCCAAAATACTGGTCCGCGGGGCGGAAATTCAGATCTGATCCGCGTGAAGCCCCACGTATCAGCGCAGGATGATCTGCCGCGTGCTCGCGCTGGCGAAGCCGCCGATGGAGACCTCGACGTGGTACGAGGCCCCGCCGCCCGGGGCGCGGGCACGGTTCTGCTGGTCGCAGGTGCCGACCGCCGAGCGGGTGCGGTCCCACACGACCGGAGTCTTCGTGCTCACGGTCGCGCCCGCCGTGAGCGTCGCGATCTGATCGCTCGGATCGGTCTGGCAGTCCGTCGAACGCCACCAGACGTCGTTGCCGCTCGTGATCGTGAACTTCTGCGTCGCCGACCCGACGTTCATCGTGCAGTCGCGGTCGCTCTTGTTGGTGAGCGTGATCGACAGCTTCGGCAGCGCGTCCGCGGCATAGGTCTCGGCATCCGTCACCGCGGTCACCTCGACGTCGCCGGCCTCGCAGGCGACCAAACCCGGAGTCGCGGACGGGTCTCCCGACGGATCCGGGCTCGCCGAGTCCGACGGCGTCGTGGGCGGAGCATCCGTCGCCGTCCCGCCCGTCGGCGGAGCGGCCGACGTCTTCGGCGCCGGCTCTGCGCCCGTCTTCCACGGCTGCGCGATGGCCACCCACAGTCCGCCCGTGATCACAGCGAGCACCACGATGAGGATCAGCAGGACGGCGAGTCTCCGGCGGCGATAGACGGCGGCGGACTGACGGGGCATGCCTCCAGGCTAGACGAGGTGCTTGAGCATCCTGGTGTTGCCGAGCGTGTTGGGCTTGACGTGCGCGAGGTCGAGGAACTCCTCCACGCCGGCGTCACCGCTGCGCAGCAGCTGCGAGTAGACGTCGGGATCGACGATGTGCTCGCCGATCGGCTCGAACCCCCGGCGGGTGAAGAAGCCCGTCTCGAAGGTGAGGCAGAACAACCGGGACAGGCCGAGCTCGCGGGCACGCTGCTCCAGTGCCTCGACGATCGCGCGACCGACGCCGTGGTGCAGGAAGTCGTCGCGCACGAGCAGTGTGCGCACCTCGCCGAGGTCCTCCCACATGACGTGCAGGGCGCCGCATCCGATCAGCTCGCCGTCCGCCTCGGCGACCACGAACTCCTGCACGGCGCCGTAGAGGATCGCGAGGTCCTTGCCGAGCAGGATGCGTCGCTCGACCAGCGGCTCCAGGAGCGCATGGATGCCGTTGATGTCGGAGGCGCGGGCCGCGCGGAGGGTGTACTCGCTCACGCTTCCAGATTAGGACGCGGCCCGCCCGGAACCTGCGAAGGGCTCCCCGATTCGCTGCGCGCTCCGCCCTTCTCGGGGCCCATATGGCTGCCTCCGCGCACCGGAGAGCGCCATTCGGGCCCCGAGCAGGCGACTCGGGAGGCCCGGGACGCGACAGGGCCCGGATGCCGAAGCATCCGGGCCCTTGGTGTCCGTGCGGACCGGTCAGCCTGCGGCCAGATCCGGGGTGGACGGGATCGTCGGGGTGGTGTTGACACCGACCGAGACCTTCTCGCCTCGCGGGGCCGCGTCGAAGGTGAACCTACCGTCGACGACGTCGACCTTCACGTGGTCGCCGCTGTTCAGCTCACCGTGCAGGATCTTCTCGGAGAGCTGGTCCTCGACCTCGCGCTGCATGGCGCGGCGCAGCGGCCGGGCGCCGAGCGCCGGGTCGAAGCCGATCTCGATGAGCTTGTCCTTCGCGGCATCCGACAGCTCCACCGTCATGTCGCGGTCGAGCAGGCGGTCGGCCAGCTGCTTGACGAACAGGCCCACGATCTGACGGAGCTCGTCCTTGTTCAGCTGCGGGAACACGATGACGTCGTCGAGACGGTTCAGGAACTCGGGCTTGAAGTGACGCTTGAGCTCCTCGTCGACCTTGCCCTTCATCCGCTCGTAGGTGGTCTGGGAGTTGCCCTCCACCTGGAAGCCGACCGGGCCACCGGCGATCGCCGACGAGCCGAGGTTGGTCGTCATGATGATCACGGTGTTCTTGAAGTCGACCACGCGACCCTGACCGTCGGTCAGGCGACCCTCTTCGAGGATCTGCAGCAGCGAGTTGAAGATGTCGGGGTGTGCCTTCTCGATCTCGTCGAACAGTACGACGGAGAACGGCTTGCGGCGCACCTTCTCGGTGAGCTGGCCGCCCTCTTCGAATCCGACGAACCCGGGAGGGGCGCCGAACAGACGCGAGACGGTGTGCTTCTCACCGAACTCCGACATGTCGAGGGAGATCAGGGCCGCCTCGTCGTCGAACAGGAACTCGGCGAGCGCCTTGGCGAGCTCGGTCTTTCCGACGCCGGTGGGGCCGGCGAAGATGAACGAGCCGGAGGGACGCTTCGGGTCCTTCAGGCCTGCGCGCTGGCGGCGGATCGTGCGGGAGAGGGCGGCGATCGCCTCCTCCTGTCCGATGACGCGCTGGTGCAGCGCCTTCTCCATGAACACGAGGCGGCTGGACTCCTCCTCCGTGAGCTTGAAGACGGGGATGCCGGTGGCCTGGGCGAGCACCTCGGCGATCAGGCCCTCGTCCACGACCGCGGGGGTCGAGACGTCGCCGCTCTTCCACTGCTTCTCCAGGCGCAGCCGCTCGCCGAGCAGCTCCTTCTCCTGGTCGCGCAGAGCCGCGGCCTTCTCGAAGTCCTGCTCCTCGGAGGCGGCCTCCTTGTCCTCGCGGACCTTGGCGATCCTCTCGTCGAACTCGCGCAGCTCGGGCGGGGAGGACAGGATGCTCAGGCGCAGACGTGCACCGGCCTCGTCGATCAGGTCGATCGCCTTGTCCGGGAGGAACCGGTCGCTGACGTACCGGTCGGCGAGGTTCGCCGCGGCGACGAGCGCGCCGTCGGTGATCTGCACCTTGTGGTGCGCCTCGTAGCGGTCGCGCAGCCCCTTCAGGATGTTGATCGCGTGCGGCAGCGTGGGCTCGTTGACCTGCACCGGCTGGAAGCGGCGCTCGAGCGCGGCATCCTTCTCGAAGTACTTGCGGTACTCGTCGAGCGTGGTCGCGCCGATGGTCTGCAGCTCGCCGCGGGCGAGCAGCGGCTTGAGGATGCTGGCCGCGTCGATCGCGCCCTCGGCGGCACCCGCACCCACCAGGGTGTGGATCTCGTCGATGAAGACGATGATGTCGCCGCGGGTGCGGATCTCCTTGGTGACCTTCTTCAGGCGCTCCTCGAAGTCACCGCGGTAACGGGAACCGGCGATGAGCGAGCCCAGGTCGAGCGAGTAGAGCTGCTTGTCCTTGAGCGTCTCGGGCACGTCGCCCTTGACGATGGCCTGCGCCAAACCCTCGACGACGGCGGTCTTGCCGACGCCGGGCTCGCCGATCAGGACGGGGTTGTTCTTGGAGCGGCGCGAGAGGATCTGCATGACCCGCTCCGCCTCCTTCTCGCGCCCGATCACCGGGTCGAGCTTGCCCTCGCGGGCGGCCTGGGTGAGGTTGCGACCGAACTGGTCGAGCACCTGCGAACCACCCTGCGCGGATGCCGGGCCCTCGTTCGCCTGCGCACCGACCGTGGCGGCCTCGCGCCCGCCGGGGGCGCCGGAGAGCAGCTGGATGACCTGCTGGCGCACCTTGTTCAGGTCGGCGCCGAGCTTGACGAGCACCTGGGCTGCGACGCCCTCGCCCTCGCGGATGAGGCCGAGCAGGATGTGCTCGGTGCCGATGTAGTTGTGGCCGAGCTGCAGCGCCTCGCGCAAGGACAGCTCGAGCACCTTCTTGGCGCGCGGGGTGAAGGGGATGTGGCCGGTCGGCTGCTGCTGGCCCTGGCCGATGATGTCCTGAACCTGCTCGCGCACCGCGTCGAGGGAGATGCCCAGGCTCTCGAGCGCCTTCGCAGCGACACCCTCACCTTCGTGGATGAGGCCGAGCAGGATGTGCTCGGTGCCGATGTAGTTGTGGTTGAGCATCTTCGCCTCTTCCTGGGCGAGGACGACCACACGACGGGCTCGGTCCGTGAATCTCTCGAACATGCTGTGACTCCTTGGCTCTACGCCTGGCGCACAGCTTCAGCTGCGGCCTTGTATCGAGGGTAACGACCGGCGCGGGGTCGAACGGCCGTGTTCGCCGTCGGCATACGCCGTGCGTCGGATTGGGTCGTCGGATGCTGCGGCTCGTGGGCTCCGAGATTTCTGTGGGGCGGGCTCCGCGAAGCTTCCGTCGTTCGCAGCCCTTCGTCTCGCTTCGCTCGCTCAGGACCCACGGGGCCCCTCCCGCTGCGCGGGCCCCTCCCCGATGCTCACTCCCGGAAGCTTCGCTGCGCCCTCACGTTCAAGAGACCTTGACGCCCTTATCGACTGTCGTTATGTTAACGAAAAGCGATAACAACGATTGTCGATACGGAGGGTTGAGGGGATGAACAGCAGGAACAGGGGGATGCCGCTGGCCGAGGCCGTCACGCTCGGACTGGTGGCTACGGGAGCGGTGAGCATCGCGATCGCGGCGCTGACGGGGGCGGTGGGCAGGGCGATCGAGATCTTCTCCTCGCCGGTCGCGGTGGACATGCCGGTGCACGATGCCGAGGTGCCGGCGCTCGCGGGCGCCGCAGGGGTGGCATCCGCCGAGTTCACGGAGTCGACGGTGTCGTTCGAGACGCTGGACGCCGGCGTCCGCTGGCTCCTGCTGGGCGAGACGGTGCTGCCGGCGCTGGCCACCATCATGGTCTGCATGACGCTGTGGTGGCTCGGGTTCTCGCTGATCCGTCAGCGGGCGTTCCGCCGGTCCATGGTGCCCGTGCTGGCAACGGCGTCGCTGAGCCTGATCGTCGCGGGGATGATCGCGCCGCTGCTCGGCGGGATCGCGCGGGCCGAGGCCGTGAAGGCGCTGCCCGAGCCGGCATCCGAGATGTTCTGGACGTTCCTGGTGCGGCTCGACGCGAGCCCGATCGGCTGGGGCATCGCGCTCGCGCTGATCGCCGCCGCGTTCGAGGTGGGCCGGCGGATGCAGCGCGACACGGAAGGACTGGTCTGATGCAACTCACATCGGATGATCTGCTCGGCGGGCTGGGATGGATCGCGCTGTGGCTCGCGATCGCGGGCGTGATCGTGGCCTTCTCGATCTGGCGTGCCCGCCGGCACGGCAGCACCACGCTCGCGCTGGACGTGACGCGCAACGCGTCTCTCGCTTACCTGGCCCTCTGCGCCACGGGGATCGTGATGAACGGGGTCCGCTATCTGGGCTCTGGCTCCCTGACCCTTGACGACGCGACGCAGCGTCAGGTGACGCAGCAACAGAGTTGGATACGCAGCCCCACCTGCGATGCGACCGGCACGTTCCAGGTGGAGCTCGATCCCGTCGTAGGTCCAGCGCCGATCTCCTACTGCCAGGGCTGGATCGACAATGCGCCCATCGGCCCGCGCCTCGTGATCTGCCTCGGTGTGCTGCTCAGCATCCTCGCATCCGCCGCGATCGCCTGGGCGATCTACACCGCGACCAGGCGCGCCCGGCTGCGCGACCCGTTCCACCCGTCCGTGTCACGCACATTCGGCATCGCGTCGATCTCGGTCATGATCGCCGGCGCACTGAGCGCGATCGTGACATCGATCGGCATGACTCTGGCCGCTCGCTCGTTGGATTGGGCCTCGGATGCGCACCCCATCCCGTTCGAGCTCAGCGTCCCGCTCTGGCCGTTCGCCGTCGCCGTCGGGCTGTTCGCCCTGTCGGCGATCTTCCGCTACGGCGCACAGCTGCAGCGCGAGAAGGAGCAGCTGCAGCGCGAGACGGACGGTCTCGTATGAGCCCCGCCGACGCGGACGACGAGTTCACCGGCATCCATTGCCGGCTCGACGAGCTGCTCGCCGAGCGCGGCATGACGCTGACCGAGCTGAGCGCGCGGGTCGGCGTCAGCATCGTGAACCTGTCCGTGCTGAAGAACGACCGCGCACGGGCGATCCGCTACTCCACGCTGCGCGCGATCTGCGACGCGCTGGAATGCGAGGTCGGGGAGTTGCTGGTGCTCGCGCCGCAGGCATGAGCACCAGCCCCGCCGTCATACGACCGGAAGCAGACCACGCTCGGCGAAGACCTTCTTCGCAGTGAACGTCGCATTGAGAGCACGCGGGAAGCCGCAGTAGACGGCGGACTGCAGCAGCGCCTCGGTGATCTGGTGCGCGGTGAGCCCGACGTTGAGCGCCGCGTTGATGTGCACCTCGAGCTGAGGTTCGCATCCGCCGAGTGCCGTGAGCATGCCGAGGGTGACGAGCTGGCGATCCCGCGGCTCCAGCCCGGGCCGCGAGTAGATGTCCCCGAACCCCCAGGCGACGACCTGGTGCGCGAGCTCCGGCGAGACATCTCCCAGGGCCTCGACGACGTTCGCTCCCCCGGCGCCGTCGATCGAGTCGAGCACCGCCTTGCCTCGCTCGAATCGCTGCTGCCGATCGCTGATGTCAGTCATTGTCTGTTCCGTTCTCTCGTGGTGTGTCCTGCGTGGCCAGGGCGGCCCGATACGTCGTGATCTTGTTCGTGAGCGCTTCTCCGTGTGCGCGCAGCAGCGCCAGCTGAGCTCGCAGCACCCCCTGATGCTGTTCAAGCAGCCGCATCCGTGGCGCGATCGTGGCCGAGCCCTGTTCGCGGAGTTCGGCGTACTCGCGCATGAGCGCGATCGGCATGCCCGTCTCTCGGAGACGCAGCAGGAACCTGACCCACTCGACGTCGGCTCCGGAATACCGGCGTTGGTTGCCGGAATTGCGTGCCACCACGCTGATCAGGCCGATCTTCTCGTAGTAGCGCAGGGTGTGGGCACTCACCCCCGTGACAGCGACCATCTGCGCCACAGTGAGATGCGTCTCGTTCTTCGCCATATCTGAAGGCTAGAAGTTGGAGTGCACTCCAGGTCAAGCGATCAGGGGAACTGCGGCGATCACCCGACTGGATCAGCCGCACCGGCGTCCCGTACTCGGCGACTCTGCCGTCAGCAGTGAGAAGCGTGACGCCTTCCGTGCGCGCCTGGGCGACAGACAGGCGATCGAATGGGCCGGGTGCGGTATCGCGATATCACGATACCGGATCGATATCGTGATATTCCGATAGGAGGATGCCATGGAACGTCGCGCCCGGCTGCGCACACCTGCGGATATCGGCCTCGCGCTGCAGCAGTCCCGGATCGCGAGCGGCATGACGCAGACCGAACTCGCCGCCGAACTCGACATCCCGCAGAGCACGGTGAGCGAGATCGAGAGCGGCAAGGCGACGATCCACGTGCGCCGCATTCTGGACATGGCTCGCGCCTCCGGACTGGAGCTGTCGGCGACCTGGACCGAGGACCATGCGACTCGCGGTTGAGCTGTACGGCACGCCGATCGGCTCCCTTGAAGGCGATGCGCGAACGTTCGACTTCACTCCGAGCGATGCCGCGATCGAGCGATTCGGAACGAACAGTCCGGTGCTGTCTGTCGCGATTCCCCTGACGCCGACGCAGCGCCGGGACCGAGCCGGCCGGCGACGGAACTGGTTCAGCGAGCTGCTTCCCGAGGGCGACCGGATGGAGCAGCCGCTCGATGGCGCGGCTCCTTCCATGCACGCCCGGATTCAGACGTTCATCGCCAATCTGCTGTCGGGCCGGGCGATGGGCGCAAGCCACTGAGGGCAGGGAGTCTCAGGATGCCGCAGGTTCGAGCGGCTCGATGACCACCGCCGTGCCGTAGGCGCAGATCTCGAAGAAGTTCTGGACGGAGCTGTTGTCGTACCGCATGGCGACGACCGCGTTGGCACCGCGCTGCACGGCCTCCGACCACATGCGGTTCACCGCCTCCATCCGGCTCTCGTAGAGCACCTGGCTGAACTCGGGGATCTCGCCACCGCCGAGCGAGCGGAAGCCGGCCGTGAAGCCCTGCCCGAAGCTCGAGGAGCGCACGGTCAGGCCCATCACCTCGCCGAGCACCTGCGTGATCCGGTAGCCCGGAACGTCGTTCGTCGTCATCGTGAACATGCGTCAGCTCCCCTGTGTGCAGATCAGCTCTTCGTCTGAAGATACGCCTCGAACACCGGCTCGAACTCGGCCTCGGTGACGATCGGGATGCCGTGCGCGCGGGCGGTCTTCGCCTTGCCCGTCTGGCTCGCAGCATCCGCCGCGACCAGCACCGCGCAGCTCTTCGTGACGCTACCGGTCACGAGGCCGGCATCCGTGACGAGTCGTGCCCAGTCCTCGGCGGGGCGGCTCAGAGCGCCGTCGAAGACGACGCGCGTTCCAGGCGCGAGGGTGAAGGTACTGTCGGTGCCGGCCGGCTCGTCGACCTCGGGGATCTCAGGCACCGGCAGATCGAGGATCGTCGCGATCTGGACGAGCTCGCGGCGTTCGTCGGCGGTGACGACGCCGTCGGCGAGCACCTCGACGTAGGCGGCCGCGAGGTACGAGGCGTGCAGGGTGACGAGTCGCTGAGGACTGAGCTGGGTCAGTTCCGCGATCGCGTCGAGGCGGGAGTACTCGCCGGTCGAGATCAGTCCGTCCTCCAGCACGCGGATCAGCATGTCGAGATAGACGGCGGATGCCGCGTCCAGCGTGCCCTGAGGGATGCTGACGCGCTCCCCCAGGGGGCGCTCAGCCGTGTCGACGAACCCGTCGCTCGGGGGGGAGGCGCGGGCTGTCCCGGGCGCGGGCGCGGATCCGTCGGCGGGGAGCGGGGACGCCGCGGTCGCGGCATCCGTCCGCCCGCCGTCGGAACCGCCCTCGCGCGCGATCAGCGCCGCGAGGATCGCGGCCTTCGCACGGGCGTCGCCGAGCGCGGGCCGCGCCGGGTCGTAGTCGATGTCGAGCACAGCGCACACGTCGCCGAGCCGCGAGACCCCGAACGCCCTGTGCGACCACAGCATGGTGTCGAGCGCGTCGAACGTCGCAGGGAGCACGAATCCGTCGGATGCCAGTTCGGACTTGAGGAACCTCAGGTCGAACTCCTGGTTGTGCGCCACGAGGGTGCGCCCGCTGAGCAGTCCGACCAGGTGCGCGGCGACCTCGCCGATCAGCGGTGCGCCGGCGAGATCCTCGGATCGGATGCCACGGAGCTGAGCCCGCCCCGCGTCACGCTGCGGGTTCACGAGCGTGGTCCACTCGTGCTCCGGGCGCCCGTCGTCGTCGACGAGCACGACCGCGAGCTCGATGATGCGGTCCCCTCGAGCCGGCGAGAAGCCTGTGGTCTCAAGATCGATGACGGCGTAGGCCATTGGATGTTCCCCCTGTTGCAACGTCTGGACGTGCCCTTCGATCTTGGCAGAGGTGTGAGCGGCTGGGTACGGGCATCCGATGATCACCCGCGGGTCTGCCACCACGCGCGGTGATCTGCTGGAACATGCGCCGGATGACCTCACCTCGGCGCGCAGCTGTCAGCGGACCCGGATCAGGCGCGCGGGCGCTCCGTACTCCGCGACCTTCGTGTCGGCCGTGAGCAGCGTGATGCCCTCCAGTCGCGCCTGCGAGACGAGAAGCCGGTCGAACGGATCGCGATGGATGTCGGGCAGGCCCGCCACCCCCGCAGTGTGCGCCCCCGTGATCACAAGTTCGGTGTACCCGTTGTCCAAAAGCTCCCGCCGCAGCACGTGGGGATCGGCGTCGAAATCCTCTCGCCCCAAACCTGATTTGATGGCCACCTCCCAGATGCTCGCCGCGCTGAAAAGCAGCTCGTTTGCCGCGTCACTCAAAAGGGCTACAGCACCGGCCGGGAGCCGCTCGGGCAGGTACGCCGCCCAGAGCAGCACGTGCGTATCGAGAAGAAGCCGCATTCAGGTTCTCCGCCCCTCGAAGAGGTCGGAGATCACGTCGCCGCCGAGCTCATCGAAGTCGTCGGGGATGTGCGCCTGACCCGCGAGGAATCCGAGTCGCCGGGGCGTCTCCGGCGCGTCGACGCGCGTGAGCTTGGCGACGGGGCGCCCAGCCTTGGCGATGGTGATGACCTCGCCCGCCGCCGCTGCGTCGGCCAGGCGAGACAGGTGCGTCTTCGCCTCGTGCATGTTCACCGTGGTCATTTCCCCTCCTCGACTAAGTCTGATTAGTTTAGTCCTTTTTTGGCGGGGCGTAGCCGCTGTCGACCACACGCCTACAGCTTGTCGATCCAGGTGTCCTCGTCACGATCGGACCAGGAGTTGCCAGTCGTGGAGCGCGGACTCGTATGCACACGGCTACGCAGCAGAGAGAGCAGACGCTGCGCATCTTCCCTGTTGAGGTCAGTGACGGCGCTCAGGCGAACACCGATGAGTTCCTCTACGAGGGCGAACTGCTCGCGCGCGGTCGTCAGACCGAGCCGTCCGAAAAGGCCACGGATCTCACTGCGCTGAGAGTCGTACATCGGGAGTTCCCGCGTCGCCGTCCGCTGATCGTCCGAAGGTTCATCGAAGAGGCTCAGAGTGCTCATTCAATCCATTCTTCCGGGTCACGCCTGGACTGCGGGATGGCCTGACGCGAAACGAGGCATCAAGCCCACGAGGTCGTTGAAGGCGCCGTCGCCCGAATGATCGTGTGTGCACTCGAAGCGATTCTGCCGGATGTCCTCGGCGACCGCCGCGACCTTCTCGCGGATGCCGCCGATGAGGTCGGCGTCCACCGGGTCATTGGTGCTCTTGCCCTGATCGTCGAGGTTGAGGATCTGGATGCGGTCTGCCGACGTACCGGACAGCTCCTCGTACCCGAGCGCGTAGATCGCGAGTTGGTCGCGCGTGACGTCCTCATCCTGCGAGCGGTTGGTGGACTTGAAGTCCACGATGGCCGTCTCGTCGGTCACGAGCGACTTGATCAGATCGATGCGCCCATTCACCGAGACTCCGGGAGCGATGTCAACACCGATCTGCTTCTCGGAGTGGATCGTGCGGGTCAGATCGTCCCCGTGCCGGTCGAAGTAACGCTCGATCGCATCGACTGCGGCGGTGTGCAGCTGTTCACGCAGCGCCGGGTACGCGTACGGCGTGTAAAGGTGGCGCGTGACCAGCTCCTCCGCTTCGTTGCGGCTCGGCACGTCATGGGCGAGAGCACGCTTGTGCATTTCGGCGAGCGCGTCGTGCAGCCCCTTGCCATAGCCGAGCGCCTCGTGGATAGGCGGGTTGAAGCCGTACATGAACCGGAGCTTGAACTGGTACGGGCAGTCGAACAGATACTTCAACTCGGAGAACGAGATCGCGATGTTCGGCTTCTCGAGCTTCGGGGTCGGCTCCAGCCGCGGGACATCCGGCAGCCCCTCATCGCTGGTGGACATCCAGGACGACGCGGTGCAGTGCAGATAGAAGTCGGATGCCTTTCCCTGCCCCTTCTTGTCACCGGGCGCGTAGCTGACGTAGAGGTACTTCTGCGCACGCGTGACGGCGACATAGAACAGCCGCGTCTCGTCGGCGATCCCGCCCTTGTATCGGGCTCCATTGATGACGGCGTCGTCGGCGATGATGTGCGGAATGACCTGCAGTCCGCCGACGCCGCGCATCGGGAAGCGTCCGTGACGCAAGAACGGCACGAACACGGCCGGCCACTGCAGGCCTTTCGATCGATGCACCGTGGAGATCACGACAGCATCCGGCCGCACGTACCCGGCGTCCTCATCGGACTCCTCGTAGACGCTGGGCGCCTGGAACCGAAGGAAGGCGACGAAGCCCTCGTACTTGCGGTCCGGGGCCGACGAGAAGTGGATCGCTTCGAAGTCTGAGATCACCTGCGAGAACTTGCCGAGCTGGTACATCACGAGTTCGCGCCTGCGGGCGTCCCCCGGGATCGTCTCCTCGCGAAGCTCCAGCGTCTCCAGAGCGCGCAGGTAGAGCCGCTGGATGTTGTAAGTCCCCCAGCGGTCGCTCTTGTCGAAGTCGGCGCCTTCGTCGAGCACGGCGATCAGCGCCGACCATCGCCCGGGTTCCGGAACCAGGTCGGCCGTGTCCCACAACGAGCGCAGATTGGCCGCCGTGATCTCGCCCATCATGTACTGGAACAGTCCGACGCACGCGCGGATCTCGACCGCGTCGAAGAGCCGCGCGAGGCCCTTGATGAGGAAGGGGATCTTCCGCCGCCTGAACTCGTCCACGAGCGCGTCTGCGTCCTTCACGGAACGGAACAGCACGGCGCAGTCGGACCAGGAGAGTCCCCGCGGAGCGGCGCCGGGCTTGTCGACGAATGGCATCCCCTGCAGATCGATGATCCGCTGTGCGATCCACTCGGCCTCTTCGGCGGCGTCGCCGAACTGCTGTGCGAGCATGTCACCGCGTTCCCAGGGCTGGTGGGATTTGTAGATCATCTTCTTGTTCAGGCGCTCGCTGGAGTTGAGTCGCAGTGCCACGGAGTGACCGAGCTCGACCACCCCCTTCGTGGATCGGAAGTTCTCAGCGAGCTCGATCGTGCGCACGTCGGTGTAGCGCTTCGCGAACGTGATGATGTTGGAGACTTCAGACCCACGCCACTGGTAGATCGTCTGATCGTCGTCGCCGACCACGCACAAGTTCGCCCCGTCGTGCACAAGCCGTTGGACCAGCCGCTCCTGGATGGGATTGACATCCTGATACTCGTCGACGATGACGTATCGGACCTCGTCGCGGATGTGGTCCCGCAACACCCGCTCCGACGACGTGAGATCGTCCGCGGTCTGCACCTTCTCGAGGAACTCGACCGCCTGAACCATCATCGACGTGTAGTCGAAGTACTTCCGGAACTGCAGCAGCTCACGGTACGACGCGAGGCTGGCGGTCACGGCACTCCGAACACGCGAGAAGTCGATCTCGTCCTCCTGGAGGATCGAGAGCGCCGACTTGTACGTGCGCGTGTCCACGTAGCGTCTGAGCGGTGCTTCGACTCCCTGAACGAGCTTGGTGCAGGTCGTGAGGCCCGACCGCTTGCTCTCACGGTCGATCAAGAGCTGCTGAGTGATGTCAGTCAGCACGCCGTACTTGAAGGTCTCCGGCACGTACGTCTGAAGCAGGTCGAGGCAGTAGCCGTGCATCGTGCCGATGTACATTTCCGCGAGCCCCACCACCTCGCCGAGCTCGGCCCGCACGACGGAGTGCACGCGTTCCTTCAGCTCGGCAGCCGCCTTCTCGGTGAAGGTGAAGGCGATCACGTTACCCGGGCGGATACCGGGCTGAGCCAGGATGCGAGCGATTCGCTGCGCGAGCACTTGAGTCTTGCCGGAGCCTGCGCACGCGATCAGCTGAAGCGTGTTGGTCACGTCCGTGATCGCGGCTTCCTGCGACGCGGTGAAGGTCAGCTCGCTCATGCGTACTTCGCTCCGATCTCGGAACCGAACAGGTCGCCGGCACTGCTCTTGGTCTCCCGCACCGCCTGCCGAACCTCAGGATCGAGCATGTCGAGCACACGGAGCTCGCCGGAAGACCCGTTCGTGCCGATCGAGTCGATGCGGTGGAACGCATCGCCATACTTCTCGGCGAACGCAGCCAACCCCCTGAGCTTGAGGATGGAGTCGTCGAGGTGGGTGCCGTGCGGATCGACGATCGACGGACGGATCTCGCTGCCCACACGAGTGAAGATGAGGAAGTCCGGATGCAGTGTTCGCCAGTTCCCGACCCCGTCGCGGTACGGGACTCCAAGCGCGTCCGGACGTGTCACAGACGGGTTCCGATACCAGGCGACGCAGTCGGGCCTCGCAACTTCCTTGCGGATCACCGGCCGCTCCCAGCCGTTCAGGCTCGACAGCGGGAACCAGCCGTCGTCGTCCGCCATGAGGTGCTTGTCGATCAGCTCGGATGCCCTGACCTGCTCGTTCTCGGTCTCGGCGAAGTCCTCGAGCCTAGACTTGGGCCGCGCGAGATCGGCGAGCTGCGGGTCCACGGCCTGCGCACGGATCTCCTCGTACGCGTCGCGTCGCTCATCCGCCAGTCCGCGAAGCGCAACCCGATACTCGCCGAACCACTCCGACACGATGTCCTTGGCCGCTGCGTCGATCTTCTCTCGCACGTTCGGGACAGTCGCGAGGGCGGCCGCCTTCACGAAGGCGGATCGCAGGGCGTCGTCATCCTCGTCCTCAATCTCGGGGTCTGCAAGGTAGTCGACGTAGGACTGCGCGATGTCCGCGCCGAACGCGCGCTTCGCCTCTTCGAAGGCGACCCGGATCGCCCGCCCGTCGGCACGCTCGTTGAAGTCCGAGTAGCTGACCTTCTTGCTCGCGGTCCGCCCCGAGATCGTCATCCCGCGCACGGTCAGCACCTCGATCTCCGCGTTCCGGAGATCGCCGTCGTACCGCTCTGCGAGCGACTCGAGTGTGTTGTGCATCTGCGCCTTCACCGAGGCGACGGCGCCTTCACGCAGGCCGTCTGCGGCCAGTGCCTGCGCGAGACTGACGAGCTGCTTGACCGGACGGGAACCACGACGCGGAATCACCATGCTGGGCAGCTGATCCCACACCTCCCATACCTCGGTCGGAATCGCACTATTCGGCACGAGCTCTCTCGGGTCGATGAGCACCTTCTGTCCGGTGCTGGGCATCGAGTCGGTCATGCCCGTGAGGTACTTGACGACGTTGCCTGCGGTCGTCCGGTCGAAGTGCGGGAGGATGCAGTCGACCGCGTTCAGCCGATCCTGGCCCGGGATGCGGCGCGCGAGCGGCGTGCGCACCATCCGACCGAGCAACTGGGTGATGTGCGTGTGGTCCTTCGCCGGGCGGAACGAGACCAGCACCTCGGCGCGAGGACAGTCCCACCCCGTCGAGATGCCGTCCTTCGCGATGAGCACGCGCACCTGCGTGTCGTCCTGCACACGTTGCGGCTCGATCCAGTCGACGTCCCACGAGCCGAACGTGAGCACCTTGTGGTCACCGAGCACGTGACGCACTCCGACGGAGGTGAGGTCCCCGAGCTCGGCCTGGATCGTGTCGAGCCACAGACCCACATCGTCGGTGTTCTCCGTGTTCGGGATCTGCAGCACGAGCAACGGGACGACCTTCTCCGCACTCGTCTCGCCGGGCAGGTCCTTCTGTTCCGCGAGGTACCGTCCCCAGCGCCTCGCGGACTCCTTCAGTTTCCGTGCTGCGCGCGTGGTGAGCGCGGTCTCGAGGTTGCCCGCTTCGGCGGGGATGTCGAGGGCGATGACGTCCTTGATGAGCCCGGACTGCTGCACGCGGGCCGGGTCGACCGACACGGGCGGGAGCGTGGTGCGTCCGTCGCTCGCCGCCTCCTTCATCGCCTCGGTGAAGCGGTCGATGGTGGCGGAGATGCCCCAGACGATCGGGATGGGAAGGCCGGTTCTCTCACCGCTCACGAGACTGCGCACGATGGTCGGCTTGTCACGAGACGTCTTGCCGTTGAACCCGCGGTGCGCCTCGTCGAGCACGAGATAGACGGTCAGGCCCTCGTCTTCGATGGTGTTCTGCAGCGTCTCCCAGATGTTCCACGCGAGGTCGTCCGGAGGTGCGGTGAAGATTCCTTCGGCGTCGGCTGCTGCAGCCTGTTCGGCTCCCCTCGTGAGCAGCGAGGTCTTGGACAGGCGTTGCGTGTTCAGGAAGTAGACGTGCTGCGGTTCGAGGGTCGGAACCGCGAAGGGCGGCTTGATCGTGATGAGCCGGTCGTACGACAGCTTCTCGGATGCCTGTACCAGGCGCCTCTTCGTCTGCTCGTTCAGATTCGGGTCGTCCGAGAACCAGATGACCACCGCGCCCGGATCCGGCTCGAACTCGAGTTCGGCGTCGCCGTAGAAGAGCGCCTCGATGGCGGCGGCCGCCATCACCGTCTTGCCCGCGCCGGTCGTCGCGGTGAGGGCGAAGGATGTCTCCATGCCTTCGTTCTGATAGAACTTGCGAGCCCGGCGGAGGTTGTCGAGCGTCTGCACGACGGCGTCGCGCTGGTAGTCCTTGAGCGTGAATCTCACCGCACACCCCGCATCGCGTCGATTTCGAAGTTGCGCAGGTACGAGTCGTACAGGCGCACCACCTCGACTTCCTCAGGCAGCGCGTTTGCGATCGCCTCGAAGAAGCGGTCCTCGTCCGTCACGATGAAGGCGATCCGCGCTTCCGGATTCGCAACCATCGCTGCGACGAAGGCGTCGGTCTTATCGATGTCGTCGATCACGCCGTATGTCTCCGCCACATCCCAGCCGTCGGGAAGCGCCTCGATCCGGCGTCCCTGGGAGCCGGCACGCAGCCAGAGCAGCGGAGCGATCCTGGCGAACTCTCGATGCGACTGCACGCGCATCGGCGACTCGTAAGTCAGAGTGAAGAACTCGACGTTCTCCTCGAAGCCGTCGGCCATCGGGAACTCGTCGGTGAACTTGTAGTCGCCCTTGATCGGGTCGCCGTTCGGAGTCCTGCCTGTGATCGCGGCCTGGATGCGCGGCTTGGTGATGTAGTCGCAGATGCCCCACCGCTCCCACTCTGGATCGCCGGGACGGAGGCCGGCCGCACGGAGCTTCTTCTGCTCGTCCGCACTCACCTCGTTGTTGGTGATGCTGATCGAGCGACGGCGCCCGCCGTCCTGCTTGTTCAGGCGCATGACGGCGTGGGCGGTCGTGCCGGAGCCGGAGAAGAAGTCGACGATTGTGGCGTCGGGTTTGTTAGCTACAACGAATCGCAACGCATCTTCCACTGCGAACAACGCCTTCGGAAACGGAAATGAACGATCCGGCATTATTTGGTTAATTATCTTCGTCCCATGCCAGCCCGCATTATGGGAGACGCGATTCCAGACCGTTTTCGGCGACCGAACATTTGCACCCGAGCGTTCCTCGAGAATCGCGGAGCCATCGTCGCGTCGACCGATAACGGCGATTTCTCCACGATCGATTCTCTCCTCGGTGCCGGAGCGGACAGACATTGCCGACCAACCAGACTCTGTCTTCTTTGATCGCCCGAGTCGCAACAGACCCTTGCCATGCCATCGCCGCGCAATCTCGACGCCGGTTCGCCATCGCCCTTCACCTCCGTCATCGAACAACGGCCATACCGGCACCGTGCCTTCGGGCACGTGGACCGAATATCTCGATACTCCGAGGGGAACCGGATCGCCAACGCTGACCAGACGCCCTGTTTCTGGATCCACAAACAAAGGAAAGAATAAGTTCTTCGAGTCCTCGCGCCGGGTCGCCTTACCGGCCTTGCCACCTCGAATGTATTGAAACCAGAGCTGACTCTTCTCTGAATAGTTGCTCGTTTCATTCAGCATGTCATCGGCAACTTTGGCAACCTCGGCATCTCCAAGGAAAACAAAGTACAGATACTCGTCTGCACGAGAGAACATCCCTACACGCGTAGATCCTTGAACGCTGATAACACTGGTGATCATCTGAATTCGCGCCTCCGGAAACACCTGCTCCAGCAGCATCCCCAGCCGCAGGTACTCCTTCTCGTCGATCGTGACGATGAGCACGGAATCATCCGGGTTCAGCAGTTCCTTCGCGAGGAGCAGGCGCCGCTCCATAAAGGCCAGCCATTTTGAGTGGCGGTACATGTCGTCGCCCTCGACGTAGTCGTTGTTGTATTTCCAGTCGCGTGCCCCGGTGTTGTACGGCGGGTCGATGTAGATCGCGTCGACTTTCCCGCGGTGCGTGTAGAGCAGCGCCTGCAGTGCGTGGTAGTTCTCGGCGTTGATGACGGAGTGAAACGGCTTGTCACCTCCACGCTCGACCTTGCCGGTGGGCACGAGGCCCGGATAGATCGGGTCGCGGAACTCGGCGACCACCACGAGATCGTCCAGCGCGACCTTGGAGTACTCGACGCTCGGCTGATCGATGACGAGACGTGCCTCAGTCCTGTCCCGCGACAGCTCGTCCACTCGCCAGACGCGCGAGTCCGTGTCAGCCTTCAGATCGCCGCGCGGCGGCAGGATCCGCACCTTGTCACCACGGCGGACGCGTCGCCCGGGGAGTTCGACAGCCTCAGGTGTGTGGCGCTCGAAGTTCAGCCCGAATGCACGCCGCTGTGACAGCACCTCGACCTCGCGCGCGATCTCGTCACCCAGTGCCGGGTTAGAGACGCGCAGCTGCTTGATCAGGTCGTGAATGTGCGCCACGACGGCTCCTCTCCGCAGGGCGCGCCACGCGAGCGCCACCTCGACGCCTCGGACGTTCCCCTCACCGGTGAGTGTACAAGTCCCCGGGGACATGCACTCTGGCACCAGTCCCCGGACGTGACGACGCTGGACAGGTGCCCCGAGTCCCGTCAGACGCAGCCGCCCACATCGGGCAGCGCATCGTCGCCGAACGCAAGCGTCTCGGGCTGACACAGGAGAACCTCGGGCACCTGAGTGGGATCGACTCCGCAGGCATCCGCAGTTACGAGACGGGGCGCGCAATGCTCAGCATCCGATCGCTCCTGCGCATCTCGACCGCACTGAAGAAGCAGCCGGACTACTTCCTCGACGGGCTCACGGACGACATGTTCGACAGCGTCTCCAGCCGGACCCGGCGAGCAGGCTGATCGCGCCTGTCACAACCTCGGCGTATCCTCCCACCCATGAAGATCGATGGCAGCGGCCGGCTCACGATCCCGGTCGAGTTGCGGCGCAGATACGGACTGCAGATGGGCGACGAGGTCGAGTTCCGCGCCGACCGAGGCGAACTGGTGATCGTGCCGCCCGGAGTGGACGAAGGCGCACTGCAACAGGGCCAGCGTCCCTGATCGGACAGGGTGGCACCGTCGTTTTGACTCGCTGCGCTCGCTCAACGCATTTCGTCTCGCTGACGCTCGCTCAATGACCGGCGACTTTCGACGCCCGCTCAATGACCAGCATCCGATGGGCACCGCTCCCCATCGAGCGATTCACCGGAAACCCATAGCCTTGACTTCATGAACACCGACCGGAGTCCCCGCATCGCCACTCGCCTGCTGGCGGTCCTGCCCATCGCAGCCGTCGCCTTCTCGCTCGCCGCGTGCTCGGCTCCCGAGCGCCCCTCCGCCAAGGAGGTCGCCGCCGGCTACCACAAGATCGTCGAGGAGGCGGGTCAGACCGAGATGTACCCCGGCGACATGATCGAGTGCCTCGCCGAGGCCATGGTCAAGTCCGAGATCTCCGACCAGGACCTGGCGAACATCGCGGACGGCAAGGACCTGCAGACCAGCAAGGAGTCGCAGGCGCTGCTGGTGAAGGTGGTCAAGGATGCTGCACCGGGCTGCCAGCCGCAGCAGTGATCTGAAGTCTCAGGAGGGCGCACAGCGCACAGGGTCGGAACCGGGGGAATGGTTCCGGCCCTTCTCCGTGTCGGCTGCGTTTCGTCTCGCTGCGCTCGCTCAACGACCGGGGCCCGGAAATGTGACGTCACGCAGTGTCACAAGAACCCCGGAATTCCGCGGCGCACCCTAACGTTGGGCGACATGGCGCGCATGGTGCGCGCATCACCCTCCCCGCTCGACCACATGGAGTCCCCGTGACCACCACCGCCCGCGCGCCGAAGGCGCCCGACACCCGAGGCCCGGTCCGCAAGCTGCTGACCTCCTTCGGGTTCCAGATCCTCGCAGCCCTCGTCCTCGGCATCGCCGCCGGCCTGATCGGCGTCTCCCTCGGCGCCAGCGAGCAGAACCACACCATCCTGTCCGACACGCTCGACCGCATCGGCGGCTCGTACGTCACGCTGCTGAAGGCGGCCGTCGTCCCGCTGATCTTCACCGCGATCGTCGCGAGCATCTCCAACCTGCGCCGCGTGCAGAACGCTGCGCGTCTCGCCGGCCAGACGATCCTGTGGTTCGCCATCACCGCATTCATCGCGGTGTCGATCGGCATCGTCCTCGGCCTGGTCATCCAGCCCGGAAGCAAGGCAGGAGAAGGTCTCAAGACCGGCGAGCCGTACGCTGTCGGCACCTGGTGGAACTTCCTGCTCGGCCTGATCCCGCAGAACTTCCTCGGGCTGACCGTGTCCACCGGGCCCGGCGAGACCGACGGCACCTACACCTCCAGCGTCGGCTTCAACATCCTGCAGGTCATCGTGGTCGCCGCCGCCGTCGGCATCGCCGCGCTGAAGGCGGGCAAGAAGGCCGAGCCGTTCCTGGCGTTCACCGAGTCGCTGCTCAAGGTCATCCAGCGCGTGCTGTGGTGGATCATCCGCATCGCCCCGCTCGGCACCTTCGGCCTGATCGGCTCCGCCGTCATCAAGTACGGCTGGGACAAGCTCACCGCCCTGGCCTGGTTCGCCGGCGCGATCTACATCGGCCTGGCCATCGTGCTCTTCGTCGTCTACCCGATCCTCGTGAAGGCCCACGGCCTGTCGATCAAGCAGTACTTCTCGGGCGTGTGGCCAGCGGTGCAGCTGGCGTTCGTCAGCCGCTCCTCCATCGGCACTCTTCCGCTCACCGAGCGCGTCACCGAGCGCAACCTCGGCGTCCCCTCCGGCTACGCCTCGTTCGCCGTGCCGCTCGGCGCGACCACCAAGATGGATGGCTGCGCCGCGATCTACCCGGCCATCGCCGCGATCTTCGTCGCTCAGTTCTTCGACGTCACCCTCAGCCCCATCCAGTACCTGCTGATCGTGATCGTCTCGGTCGTCGGCTCCGCCGCGACCGCGGGCACCACCGGCGCGATCGTCATGCTCACCCTGACGCTCTCGACCCTCGGCCTGCCGCTGGAGGGCGTCGGCCTGCTGCTCGCGATCGACCCGATCCTCGACATGGGCCGCACCGCGGTGAACGTCGCCGGTCAGGCGCTGGTCCCGACGATCGTCGCCAAGCGCGAGGGCATCCTCGACCTCGACCTGTACAACGCTCCGCGCAACGGTCTCCCCTTCGCCGAGGACATCGACGAGGCGGATGCTGCGGATGCGGCCGAGCCGGAGTCCGGCAAGGAGCCCGTCGCCGCGAAGTGACGACGAGCGGATGCCCGAGCGCCTCGCCCCCCCCACAAGGGGCGGGGCGCTCTTGCATTCCGGGTTCAGGCGCGCGACTGCGGGCGGGTCGCGGCGCGCGTGTCGAGCGCCAGCTCCTCGGCATCCATCGCCGTGATCAGCTCGTGCATGACCTCTTCGCTCAGGTTCCCGGCATCGCGCTCGTCCAGCAGCAGGCGGCGTCGCACCGCCAGCCATCCCTTCGCCATGGCCATGAACTGCTCCTGGGTCGGGCGCGGCCTCAGGTCGATCTGCGAGGTCTCGGCATCCGACTCCACCCGGATCAGCCGCTTCGCGAACGCGTCGAACACGGCCAGCTGATCCTCGCCGTGCTTCTGCCCCCACTCGCGCCGCATGTCGCGCAGGTACGCCTTGCCGGCTTCGCGGCTGCGTTCGCGCACGGCCGCCATCTGCCGGGCATCCTCCTGCTCCTCACGGTCATCGACCACGCGCAGCACGCGGATCAGCCACGGCAGCGTCAGCCCCTGCAGCAGCAGGGTGCCCACGGTCACGACGAACGCGACCACGACGATCGCGTGCGCGGCCTGCGCATCCATCTGGGCGATGTCGGCTGCGGCGAGCGCGGTCGCCAGCGTCACCACCCCGCGCATCCCCGCCCAGGAGATCACCGCGTTGTCGCGCCACGACAGCTTGGTCTCGGTGAGCCGCTGCCGCAGCTGCTCCTCGGTGAGCGCGCGCCGGCCGCGCCGCTCCACGGTCACCGGCACGCCCGAGCCGCCGTTCTTCATGCGCTCCCACTTGCGCAGGCGCATGCGCGTCCACCACTGGCCCCACGCGCTGGCCGGGTACACGAACAGCGGCCGCACGACCAGCACCACCAGCAGCACCACGACCGACAGCCCGATCACGGGCCAGACCTCGCCGTCGTTGAGATCCGCGACCACCCGAGGGAGCTGCAGGCCGATGTAGGCGAACACGAACGACTCCAACAGGAAGTCGGCGCTCAGCCACAGCGGCGCCTCCTGCTGCCGAGTCGTGTAGCTCGTCCGAGGAGCGTTGAAGCCCACGTAGAGTCCCATCGCCACCACGGCGATCACGCCGGAGCCGCCGAGCTGCTCGGCGATCGCATAGGCGCCGAACGGAGCGAGCAGTCCGACCGTGCCGTTGATGACGGCGTCGTCGCTGCGCATGCGCAGCTGGTGCATGAACAGCCCGAACACCAGCCCGATCAGCACGCCGACGATCACCGCCAGCAGGAACTGCCAGATCGTCGACCAGAAGTTGAAGGCCGCCGGGCCCGCGACGACTGCGGCGGCGAACACGCGATACAGCGTCAGCGACGTGGCGTCGTTGATCAGGCTCTCACCCGAGAGCACCGTCATCACCCGGCGGGGCAGCCCGAGCTTCCGGCCGATGGCGGCGGCGGACACGGCATCCGGCGGGGCGACGATCGCACCGAGCAGCAGCGCACCGAACAGGCCCAGCTCGGGCAGCAGCCACCACGCGACCAGCCCCACGACGACGGTCGTGACGACCACCAGGCCGATCCCGAGTCTGCGGATCTGCGGCATGGCACGAGCGAAGCTGATGAACGACACGTCGAGCGCCGCCGAGTACAGCAGCGGCGGCAGCACGAGGTTCAGCAGCACATGGCCGTCGATCGAGGGGTTCGGCACGAAGGGCAGGAACGCCGCGGCGAGCGCGACCACCGTGACGAGCAGCGGCGCGGGCCAGCCCCGCCAGCGTGCGATGGCCGCCACCGCGACCGCACCGACGATGACGAAGAAGATGCTCGCGTCCATGGGGGCAAGGCTAACGCGGCCACTCCCGCTCATCCCGGCGCCGGACCGCGCTTCGCCGAGAGCGCCGGATCTCGTCGACGGATGCCATGCTCACCTCGCGGCGGCGAGCAGCCGGACCACCTCGTCCTCCGAGGTCTGCCGGAAGTCGGTGTAGTACATCCCGACCGCCATGAAGTCGCGCGGCGCGCAGAGGCAGACCACCTCATCGGCATCGGTGAGCTGGCCGAGAGCATCCGGCGCCGCCACCGGAACGGCGACCACGACATGCGACGCACCGCGGGCGCGGGCGATCGCGCACGCCGTCCGCATGGTCGCCCCGGTCGCGATCCCGTCGTCCACGATGATCGCGACGCGGCCCTCGATCGGCTCGGCGGCGCGCCCCTCGCGCAGCATCCGCGATCTGCGCTCCACCTCCGCGCGCTCGCGCTGCTCGGCTGCGGCGAGCGTCGCCTCGTCGGCGCCGGTGATGCTGATGACGCCGGCGTTGCGCACGACCGCGTCATCCTCGCCGACGGCGCCCATCGCGACCTCCGGATGCCCGGGCGCCCCGACCTTGCGCACGATCAGTACGTCCAGCGGAGCGGCGAGCGCGCGAGCCACCTCCGCGGCCACCGGCACTCCGCCGCGCGGCAGGCCGAGCACGACGCAGTCCTCGTGGGCGCGATGGGTCAGCTCGCGGGCGAGTTCCCGGCCCGCGTCGGCTCTGTCCTCGAAGTTCCACATGGCATCCCCTGATCCCGGAGTACGCCGGGCGGTCACGTGAGTCAACCCTCTGGTGGCTCGGGTGCTTTCGGTTTCTGCGTCGAGAGCACGGCATCTCGTCGAGTGAACGGATGCTTTGCGCGGAGGAGCCGTGCGTTCGGCGACATCCCGTGCAGTCGACAGGCATCCGCGGCCGCCGACCATCGACGACGTGGAATGCCACGGCATCCGCCTCGGTTGCCTCTGATGATGACTTCTGCAGCGCTCTCCGTCCTCGACCTCGTTCCCGTCCGCTCCGGTGCCGACGGCTCCACCCAGACCAGCGCGCAGGCGGTGGCCGCGTCGATGGCGCTCGCCCAGCGCGCCGATGAGCTCGGCTACCGGCGCTACTGGTTCGCGGAGCACCACAACATGCCGTCCGTGGCATCCACCACTCCCCCGGTGCTGATCGCGGCCGCGGCGTCTCGCACATCCCGGATCAGGGTCGGCTCCGGCGGCGTCATGCTGCCCAACCACGCGCCGCTGGTCGTCGCCGAGCAGTTCGCCGCGCTCGAGGCCATCGCGCCCGGACGCATCGACCTGGGCATCGGGCGCGCCCCGGGGAGCGACCCCGTGATCACGCAGCTGCTGCGCCAGTCCGGCACCTCGGGCGACGTGGAGCGCTTCCCCTCGCACGTGCAGGACATCGCCCTCATGCTGCGTCACGAAGGCGCGACCGTGCGGTTCACCAGCGGCGGCGAGTACACCGTGCGGTCGACGCCGATGGCATCCGATGCCCCCGAGATCTGGCTGCTCGGGTCGAGCGACTACTCGGCCCAGCTCGCCGCATCCCTCGGCCTGCCGTACGTGTTCGCGAACCACTTCTCCGGGCAGGGGCTGCAGCGCGCGCTCGACCTGTACCGCTCGGCGTTCCAGCCGTCTTCGACGCTCGAGACGCCGCGAACCTTCCTGACCGCGAACGTCGTCGCCGCCCCGTCCGCCGACGAGGCTGCGGCTCGCGCCCTGCCGCAGCTGCGCATGATGACGCGGCTGCGCCGCAACCAGCCGCTCACCCCGCTGGAGACGGTCGAGCAGGCGCAGCGCGGCCTGGCAGAGGCGGATGCCGGCGAGCAGACGCTCATCGACGGCATCCGCGCCAACTGGTTCATCGGCGCGGGTCCCGAGGTGCGGGAGGCGCTGGACGCCTTCGCCGCGCAGTACGGGGTCGACGAGATCATGATCTCCCCCGTGGCCGGATCGTTCGAGGCCGAGCCGCTCGACGCGACGCCCGGCCGCGTGCAGACCCTGGAGCTGCTCTCCTGACGCCCCAGAGCGCTTGGACATCCGGCGCGCTCAGCCCTTGACCGCGCCCCCCAGCCCGGCTGAGCGCAGGAACACCGACTGAAACGCCAGGAACATCGCGATCGGTATCAGCGTCGCGATCGCGAGAGCCGCCAGGAACACGTCCAGCTCGGTCTGTGACTGCACCGCCGGCAGACGCACCGACAGCGGCTGCACCGCCGGGTCGGGCAGCACCAGCATCGGCCACAGGTAGTCCTTCCACGCGGCGATGATCGCGAACACGGAGACCACGCCGAGGATCGGCTTCGACATCGGCAGCACGATCGACCAGAACAGCCGAACGGGTCCGGCGCCGTCTGTGCGGGCCGCCTCGAAGACCTCGCGCGGCAGTGCATCGAAGAAGCGCTTGACCAGCAGGATGTTGAATGCGTTCGCCGCCATCGGCAGCCACACCGCGAGGTAGTTGTTCAGCAGCGAATGGCCGACCAGCGGCGGATGCACGATCGTCAGGTACAGCGGCACCAGCAGCACGATCCCGGGAATGAACAGCGTCGCCAGCACCAGCCCGTCCAGGATCGGCGCGTACCGCGGCCGCAGCACCGAGAGCCCGTACCCGGCCGTGGTGGCGATGAACAGCTGGAAGAACCAGGCCCCGGCCGCGATCACGATGGTGTTCCAGAAGTACTGCGAGATGCCGATGTCGTTCCACGCCGTGGACAGATTCGCCCAGTCGATGCCGCTCGGCCAGAGCGCGAACGGCTGCTGCAGCGTGTCCTGCGTGGGGGTGACGGCCGCTTTCATCAGCCACAGGATCGGGCCGAGGCCGGCGATCACCAGCGTGACGAACAGGAAGACGTGCGTGACGCGCATCCCGAACCGCACGCCGGGGCGGCGCCGGTCGTAGTCCGAGATCAGAGTGCGGTCCCCCTGCGCCTCGGCCTGACGCGCGACCCTGCGCGCGGCTCGCCTGTCGGCTGCGATGCTCATGAGCTGCTCCAGCGATTGGTCAGCCGGAAGTACAGCCAGCTGAGAAGGGCGAGCGCGATGGCCAGCAGCACCGAGACGGCGGTCGCCTCGCCGTATGCGCCGCCGAGACTGTTTCGGAACGCCTTGTCGTAGATGTACAGCAGGACTGTGCGGGTCGCCCCGGCAGGTCCGCCACCGGTGAACAGGAAGGGTTCCAGGAAGACCTGCGCCGTGGCGATCACCTGCAGGATCAGCATGATGAAGAGGATGCCGCGCAGCTGCGGCAGAGTGATATGCCACACCTTGCGCCAGATCGAGGCGCCGTCAACCTCGGCGGCGTCGTACAGCTCGGACGGCACCCCGAGCAGCGCCGCCAGGTAGATGATGATCGAGCCGCCCGCCCCGGCCCAGGTGGCCTCCAGCACGAGTGACGGCATCGCCTGCAGGGCGTCCTGGATCCAGGGCTGCGGCGGGATGCCCACCGCGCCGAGCACGGTGTTGAACACGCCGTTCGCGTCAGCCGAGTAGAAGAATTTCCACAGCAGCACCGCGACGACCGGAGGAATGACCACCGGCAGGTAGGCCAGCGCCGAGTACAGGCCCTTCGCTCTGCGCACCTCACTCATCAGCACGGCCATGAACAGCGGCACCGGGAAGCCGAAGACCAGTGCGAGCAGCGCGAACCACAGCGTGTTGAGCACGGCTTCGCCCAGCAGCGGATCGGAGAGCACCTTGACGTAGTTGTCGAAGCCGACCCACTGCGAGGTGATGAGGTTGGTCTTCTGCAGGCTCATCATCACCGACTGCACGATGGGCGACCAGCTGAAGACCGCGAAGACCACGATCATCGGCAGCAGGAACAGCAGGTTCCACAGTCCTCCACCGCGCAGCCAGGTCATCGGCGTACGTCGGGTGGACCGCACGGTGCGGGGCGCCGCCGGACGACGGGCATCCGGCTCCGGCGGTGCGCCGGTGTCACTCAGGGTCGTCATCTTTCTCCGTCTCGGGTGCGAGGATGCCGGTCCGGGGCCGCCCGAGCAGGCGGCCCCGGGCGCCGCTCACCGATCCAGCAGCGCCTGCGCGTCTGTCTGAGCCTTCTTCAGCAGGCCGTCGATGTCGGCGTTCTGCTGGGTGAGCACCGATTGCACGACGGTGTCGAGCAGAGCGTAGACCTCCTGGGTCTTCTTCTTCGGCTCACCGACTGGAGTCTGCTCCCAGATCTCGTCGATAAACGACGACATCTGGTCGCGCGGCACGTTGATGTACGGCTCGATCCACTTCAGCGACTCCTCGTACTGGTCACGGCTGAGCACCGGGAGCAGAGGCGTGCCGACGGCCTGTCCGGAATCGGCCAGCGTCTTGGCGTCGGTGATTGCGGCATCCTTGTCCATCAGCTTCTGCATGTAGTACCAGTCGATCCAGGTGGTCGCGGCGTCCTTCGCCTTCGCGTCGATCGTGGGGCTGATCACCGCAACGTCACCGCCGCCCAGAGTGCCGGGGTCCTTGCCCTCGACGGGCACGACGCCCAGTCCGTACATCTCCGGCTTCATGCCGAAGTCGCGCACCAGGGCGGTGTACACGTCGGAGCCCGAGGTGTACATGCCGAGGTTGCCGGCCGCGAACTCCTGGTTGATGGTGCCCCAGTCCAGATCGAACTTCGAGCCGAACGACTTGTCCTCCCAGCGCACATCGTGCAGGAACTGCAGCGCGGCTCTGGTCGCGTCATTGTCGATGCTCGAGGTCGCACTGCCGTCGGCGTCGTCGGTCTGGGTGCGGCCGCCCCGTGCCACGGTCGCGGCCGTCAGCTGCCATCCGCCCGTGTTGCCGGCCGCCATCTGCGCATACCCGGCCTTGCCGGTCTTCTCAGTGATCTGCTTGGCATAGGCGCGCACTTCGTCCCAGGTTGTCGGGGGCTTGTCGGGGTCGAGTCCCGCCGCCTTGAACAGGTCGCGGTTGTAATGCAGGCCCATGGCGTAGGCCTGGCGCGGGAAGCCGTAGATGTGGCCGTCGGCGCCGGTCACCCCGTCGAGGATCACGGGGTTGAACTTGTCGGTGTAGCCGAGCTCCTTCACCGCGTCGGTCACATCGGTGAGCTGACCGTTCTCGAGCAGCGTCTTGGTGTCGGTGAACGGCACGGTGAACACGTCAGGGAGCGATCCGCCCGCCAACTGGACGGCGAAGGTGGGCCCCTTCCACTCGTACTCGACGCCGATGATGTCGATGTCCTTGTGCAGGGCTTCGAACTGCTTCTCCTGTGCGGCGAACGCCTCATAGGCGGCGGCATCTGCGCCGGGCGGGAACGTGGCGACGCGCAACTGGATCTTGCCGCCGGACGAGGAATCGTCAGCGGCCGGGGAGCAACCGGCGAGCATGCCGACGACGGCGACTGTCGCGGCGCCTGCAAGCAGGACCTTGCGTGGTGACCTCATTGTCGTACCTTTCGTGTGCGGGAAGGCGCGTGATGCGCTGGTGCGCCGGTTCATCCCTGGTTCTCGGCATCCACCGGTGCGGATGCCGTCTGCAGCCACACGGCTGTGTCGCGCGGCAGAAGATCGTCGGAGAGCGGACCGCTGGCGATGACGACGTCGCCGGCGGGCAGTGGTACAGGCGTCTCGCCCATGTTCAGGATGCAGACCATGTCGTCGCCGCGGCGGAACGCGAGCACGTCCGCACTGAATCCGGTCAGCCAGGCGAAGTCGCCGTGCCGCAGGGCGTCGCTGCTTCGCCGGGCGGCCAGCGTGCGCCGGTACAGGGCGAGCATCGAGTGCGGATCGGAGGCCTGCGCGGCGACGGTCCGGGATCCCCAGTCGTCCGGCTGCGGCAGCCAGGGCTCTGCGAGCTCCGAGAAGCCGTACGGGGGAAGACCGCCCGACCACGGCAACGGCACCCGGCAGCCGTCGCGCCCGGGATCCACGCCGCCGGAGCGGTAGTGCATCGGATCCTCGATGCGCTCCAGCGGCAGATCCTCCACCTCGGGGAGCCCCAGTTCGTCGCCCTGGTAGATGTACAGGCAGCCGGGCAGCGCAGCGACGACGAGACTCATCGCACGGGCCCGCCGGGTGCCGAGGGCGAGGTCGGTGGGTGTGCCGAAGCGCTTGTCGAGAAAGGCGAACCCGCTCTTCTCACGACCGTACCTGGTGACCGGACGCGTGACGTCATGGTTGGAGAGCACCCAGGTGCTGGGCGCCGAGACCGGTGCATGCGCCCGCAGCGTCCGGTCGATCGATTCACGCAGGGATGCCGCCAGGTAGGGCCGCGTCATGAAGTCGAAGTTGAACGCGGTGTGCAGTTCATCCGGACGCAGGTAAGCGGCGAAGCGGTCGACGTCGTCGAGCCAGATCTCGCCCACCAGCACGCGCGGCTCAGGGTAGCCGTCGGCTACGGAGCGCCAGGAGCGGTAGATGTCGTGAAGCTCGTCGCGGTCCTGGATGGGATGCGAGCCGTCGGCGCTCTCGCCCACCTCGAGCAGCTCGGGATCCTTCACGAGCAGCGCTGCGGAGTCGATCCGCACGCCCGCGACGCCGCGGTCGAACCAGAACCGCAGGATCTCCTCGTGCTCACGACGAACGTCGGGGTGGTTCCAGTTCAGGTCGGGCTGCTCTGGGGTGAACAGGTGCAGATACCACTCCCCCGGCGTTCCCTCCGCCGTCGTGGTGCGGGTCCAGGTGGAGCCCTGGAAGCTGGAGACCCACCGGGTCGGGATGGTGGCACCGTCCTCGCCCTTGCCGGGGTGGAACCAGAACCGCTCCCGCGCGGGGGCGCCGGGTCCTGCCGCGAGCGCCTCCTGGAACCATGGATGCTGATCGCTGATGTGATTGGGGACGACGTCGATGATCGTGCGGATGCTCAGCTCGCGCGCCTCCGCGATCAGGGCTTCGGCATCCTCGAGCGATCCGAACCAGGGGTGGATGCTGCGGTAGTCGACGATGTCGTAGCCGCCGTCAGCGAACGGCGAGGGATACCACGGGTTGAACCACAGGGCGTCGACGCCCAGCTCGGCGAGGTACGGCAGCCGCTCTCGCACACCGCGCAGGTCGCCGATTCCGTCGTCATCGCCGTCAGCGAAGCTGCGGACGTACACCTGATAGATCACGGCGGAGCGCCACCATTCAGCGTCCTGCGTGAACCGTACGGGGACTGCCTCGTCCATCGTTCTCCGTCTGTCGAGCTCGGCCCGGGACGCCGATGCGACAAACGTAGCTTTCTCGATCGCAAACTGCAAGAGTTGAATCTAATGACGCAATTTTGATACGTCCATGCGACAGGGCAGTTGGGGGGCGACGGTCAGGAGGAGATCGGCCCCGTCGACATCCGAAGCACGAGCTCGGGCTCGAACAGCAGCTCCTCCCCGGCATCCGCGGTTCCGCCGATCTGCGCGAGCAGCAGCTCCACCGCGGCCTTGCCCATCGCCTCGATCGGCTGCCGCACCGTGGTCAGCGGGGGCTCGGTGCAGCTCATCAGCGCGGAGTCGTCGAACCCCACCACCGAGAGATCGCCGGGCACGCTCAGGCCCGCCCGCCGCGCCGCACGGATCGCGCCCAGCGCGAGCGGGTCGCTCGCGCAGACGATCGCCGTCACGCCGCGTCCGATCAGTTTGCGCGCACCGGCCTGACCGGACTCGAGCGCGTACAGGCCGTGCACCACCAGGTCCTCGTCGAGCGGGTCGCCCAAGTGGTCGAGCATCCGACGCACCCCGGCGAGCTTGCGCTGCGAGGGAATGTGATCGGCGGGCCCGAGAAGCAGGCCGATCCTGCGGTGGCCCAGCTGGCGCAGGTGCGAGATCGCCTGTTCGCCGGCTGCCCCATCATCGGTGGCCACGGTCTGGAACGCCAGCGTGTCGACGCGGGCGTTGACGAGCACGGTCGGCAGGTTCACCTGCCGCAACCGACCGTAGTGCTCGTGGGTGGCATCGGCCTGCGTGTACAGTCCGCCGAGGAAGATCACGCCCGACACATGCTGCGAGAGCAGCAGATCGACGTAGTCGGCCTCGGTGATGCCAACCGCGTTCTGCGTGCACAGCACCGGCGTGTAACCGTTCTGAGCCAGGCCGCCGCCGACGATCTCGGCGAGCGCGGGGAAGATCGGATTGGTCAGCTCCGGCGCCACCAGCCCGACCAGTCGCGCCCGTTCTCCGCGCAGTTTGGTGGGCCGCTCGTAGCCGAGCACGTCCAGCGCTGTGAGCACCGCCCTGCGTGTGGCTTCCGACACCCCGGGTTTGCCGTTGAGTACTCTCGAGACGGTCGCTTCACTCACGCCCACTTTGCGGGCCACTTCGGCAAGACGCTTCGTCATGCACTCATCTTACGCAAACTGATTTCAGTTCAACGCAAGAAAATGACGCCTGCGTCGGCCGCCTACGCCTCGTCGGGCTCGCCCGCGATCAGGCCGCGAAGCCAGTCGCGCGCCTCGACGAAGATCTCGTCGGCGTAGCGGTCGGGGTACTGCACGATGCGGCGATCGGCCCGCGGGTAGGAGCCGAGGAACACCACGCGCGGGCTGAACCGGCGGATGCCGAGCAGCGCGTCGGCCATGCGCTCGTCGTGGATGTGCCCGTCGGCGTCGAGCACGAAACGGTACCGGCCCAGCTCGTCGCCGATCGGCCGGGACTCGATCAGCGACAGGTTGATGCCGCGGGTGGAGAACTGCTCCAGCATCTCCAGCAGGGCGCCCGGGCGGTCGTCCGGCAGCTCGACGATCAGCGAGGTCTTGTCGGCACCTGTCGGCGCACCCGCGGCGGTGGTGCGCGAGACCAGCACGAAGCGGGTCACGGCGTTGGCGTTGTCGCCGATCTGCTCGGCCAGCACCTCGACGTCCTGGTGCTGCACGATCCCGGGCGCGGCGATCGCGGCCTGCGCCGGCAGCGTCCCGTCGAGGATGCCCAGGGCGGATGCCACATTGCTCGCCGCCGGAACATGGGCGTGCCTGGGGAGGTGCGCTCCGAGCCATCCGTGGCACTGCGCGTAGGCGACGGGGTGCGCCGCGATGACCTGCACGTCCTCGAGCTTCGTCCCGGGTGCACCCACCAGCACGAAGTTCACCTTGACGAGGTACTCGCCGATGATGCGCAGGCCCGGGTTCGTCGCCAGCGCGTCCAGCGTCGTCGAGACGCCGCCCTCGATCGAGTTCTCGATCGCGATCATCGCAGCATCCGACACCCCCGACAGCACGTCGGCGAGTGCCTCGCCGACGTTGTGCACGGGCTTCCACTCGTGACCCCGCGCCTCGGGCACCTGATCCAGCGCCGCTTCGGTGAAGGTTCCAGCAGGGCCCAGGTAGCTGTACGTGCGGCGTTCGGTCACCCGGCAAGCCTAGTCCCGGGCATCCGCTGGGTTACGGTGGGCGATCCTCACGGGCTGCGCGTGCGCTTCGCGCGGAGATGTACACCTGCCGCGGACGGAATCCGGCATCCGATCCGCGCGAAGCGCACATTCCCGCGCGAACTGTACGGCACAGGCGGCCCTGATGTCCGCCCGGCCGCATCCGGCCGACTCGGAAGATGCGCGACGGCCACCCGCGGGGCAGACTATGCACATGACGAGCCGTGCAGGCCTCCCCGCGGAGGAAAAGGACCTCATCGATGTCGACGAGCTGATCGCCGCGTACTACGACCGGCATCCGGACCCGAAGGTCGCGACGCAGCGCGTCGTCTTCGGAACCAGCGGCCATCGCGGCTCGGCGCTGTCGTCCAGTTTCAACGAGGACCACATCCTCGCGACCACGCAGGCGATCGTCGACTACCGCAACGGGCAGGGCATCACCGGCCCGCTGTTCCTCGGCCGCGACACCCACGCGCTGTCGCTGCCCGCCGAGCGCAGCGCCATCGAGGTGCTGATCGCGAACGGCGTGGACGTGCGGGTCGACTCGCGGGATGCCTGGGTGCCGACGCCCGCGCTCAGCCACGCGATCCTGACCTACAACCGCGGCCGTGCGGCGGACGACGCCGGACGCGCGGACGGCATCGTCGTCACCCCGTCGCACAACCCTCCCCGCGACGGCGGCTTCAAGTACAACCCGCCGCACGGCGGCCCGGCCGACACGGATGCCACGGGCTGGATCGCCCAGCGCGCCAACGAGCTGATCGAGGCGAAGCTCGAGGGCGTCAAGCGGGAGAGCTTCGCCGACATCGACTGGGATGCCATCACCGGATACGACTTCCGCGACGCGTACGTGCGCGATCTGACGAACATCATCGACATCGAGGCGATCAAGCGCGCGGGCGTGCGCATCGGCGCCGACCCGCTGGGCGGCGCGTCGGTGGAGTACTGGCAGCTCATCAAGGACATGCACGGGCTCGACCTGACGGTCGTGAACCCCGAGGTCGACCCGACCTGGCGCTTCATGACGCTGGACTGGGACGAGAAGATCCGGATGGATCCGTCGTCGCCGTCGGCCATGGCATCCCTGGTCGCCAAGAAGGGCGACTTCGACGTGCTCACCGGCAACGACGCCGACGCCGACCGGCACGGCATCGTCACGCCGGATGCCGGGCTGATGAACCCCAATCACTACCTCGCCGTCGCGATCGACTACCTGTTCTCGCACCGCGCCTCGTGGCCGCGCGACGCCGCGATCGGCAAGACCCTGGTGTCGTCGATGATCATCGACCGGGTCGCCGAGTCGCTGGGCCGCCGTCTGCTGGAGGTGCCGGTCGGCTTCAAGTGGTTCGTGCCGGGCCTGCTCGACGGATCCGTCGCGTTCGGCGGCGAGGAGTCCGCCGGGGCGTCGTTCCTGCGGCACGACGGAAGCGTGTGGTCGACCGACAAGGACGGCATCCTGCTGTGCCTGCTGGCTGCGGAGATCATCGCGGTCACCGGCAAGTCGCCCTCCGAGCGGTATGCAGAGCTCGAGGCCGCCTTCGGGGCATCCGCCTACCAGCGCGTGGACGCGCCGGCGACGCCCGAGCAGAAGGCGACGCTCGGCAAGCTGGCTCCGGATGCCGTGACCGCCACCGACCTCGCCGGTGAGGAGATCACCGCGAAGCTCTCGCACGCCCCAGGCAACGGCGCCGCGATCGGCGGCCTGAAGGTGCAGACCGAGCACGCCTGGTTCGCCGCGCGCCCGTCGGGCACGGAGGACGTCTACAAGCTGTATGCCGAGAGCCTGCTCGGGCCCGAGCACCTCGCGAAGGTGCAGGAGGAGGCCCGCGCGGTGGTCAGCGCCGCGCTCGGGGGCTGAGCGCGACGCGAGTGCCGCCCGCGTCGCGCACACGGGAACACCTGCACGACCTGGGAACGGATGCACGGCCAGATCGCGGCTTCGATCGTGCAGCCGTTCCCGGGTCGTGCATCCGTGCCTGTCAGTCCCCGCCCGGCGAGCCCAGCAGCTCGCGCACGCGGCTGGAGATGCGGGTGAACTCGGGCGTCTCGAGCGTCTGCGCGTACCCGCGCTCGGCGGGCAGGTCCACGCGATGCTCCTCGAGGATGCGGCCTGGGCGAGGGCTCATCACGACCACCCGGCTGGCGAGGTAGACCGCCTCGGCCACCGAATGGGTGACCAGCAGCACGGTGGTGCCGGTCTGCGCCCAGATGCGGTTGAGCTCGACGTTCATCTTCTCGCGCGTCAGCGCGTCCAGCGCGCCGAAGGGCTCGTCCATCAGCAGCACCCGCGGCTCGTGCAGCAGGGCACGGCACAGCGACACGCGCTGCTGCATGCCGCCGGAGAGCTCGTGCGGGAGCGCCTTCTCGAACCCGGTCAGAGCGGTCATCTCGATCAGCTCGTCGGCGCGGGCCTGCGCCTTCTTCGAGTCCATGCCTCGCATCTCGGCCTGCAGCAGGATGTTGCCGCGCACGCTGCGCCACTCGAGCAGAGCCGCGCGCTGGAACACGTAGCCGATGTCCTGCCGAGGGCCCGTCACGTCCTCGCCGTTGAGCCTGACCCTGCCGGAGCTCGGCAGGGTCAGGCCGGCGACGGCCTTCAGCAGCGTCGACTTGCCGCAGCCCGAGGGCCCGGCGATGGTGATGAACTCCCCCGCCTGCACGTCCAGGTCGACGCCCTCCAGCGCCGACACCCGTCCGCGCTTGGAGGCGAAGGTGATCGAGACGTCGGTGATCTCCAGCGCCGCGCTCGTCTGCGTCATGTCGGTCATCTCCTGATCCGGGTACGGGGTGCCGCGGTCACTTGCCGGGCGCGAAGGACGCGTCGAAGTAGGTCTTCACGTCACCGTCGCCCGAGATCAGGCCGGCCTTCGACAGCACGTCGAGCGTGGCCTGCCAGTCCTCGGTGGCGTTGGTTCCGGGCGCCTTACCCTCGGTCGCCTTGGTGCTGAGCAGCTTGATGGTCTCGTTCCACTGGTCCAGCAGCACGTCCTTCGCGGGCATCTGCGGGTCCTTGCCTGCCATCGACGCGACGGCCGCCTCAGGGTCCTTCTGCGCGGCGGCGAATGCCTCGGAGGTGGCCGCCACCATCTCCTCGACCAGCTCGGGCTTGTCCTTGATGGTGTCGTCGGGCGCGATCAGGCCGTTGCTGTAGAAGTTCAGGCCGGCGTCCGAGTAGCGCAGGTAGGTCATCTTCTTGCCGCTCTTCGCCGCGATCGTGGGTCCCTGATCGTGCGCGAAGCCGATCAGCCCGTCGACCTGGCCGGAGAGCACGGCCGCGATCTTGCCTGCGGGGTCGAGGTTCTGCTGCTTGACGTCGGACTCCTTCAGCCCGACCGCCTCGAGGTACAGCGGGAACGTCGTGGTCGGGGCGTCGCCCGCCGAGACCGCGATCGTCTTGCCCTCGAGGTCCTCGGGCTTGTCGATGCCGGAGTCGGCGAAGACCTGCACGGCCGACGGCGTGGTCTGCAGGAAGACACCGACGCTCTTGATCGCCACGCCCTTGTCGATGTTGGCGAGCACGGCGGGCGTGTCGGCCCAGCCGAAGTCGGTCTGCTTCTGGCCGACGGCCTGCGCGGTCTTGGTGGATCCCTGACCGGCCTTGATGGTCAGGTTGATCCCGTGCTCCTTGAAGATGCCCTTCTCGACGCCGTAGTAGAACGGTGCGTGCTCACCGTACGGGTACCAGTTGAGCATGAGGGTGACGTCGGTGAGCTGTTTGTCGCCCTTCGCCGGAGCGCCGCCGTCTCCCGACGGCGCGGAGGCGCCGCAGCCGACCAGGGCGAGCGCGGATGCCGTGATGACGGCGAGGGTGCTGAGGATGGATGCTGACTTCTTCATCAGTGCTCCTTGTGTGTGATGGTGCAGGGTGCGGATGCTGGGGGGCTCAGAGGCGGACGGTCGCGGCGCCGACGTCGCGCTTGGACGCGTGCCACGGGATGAGGAACTTCTCGGCGATCTGGATGATCGCGAACAGCACCACGCCCATCAGCGACATGATGATGAGCGCGGCGAACAGCATCGCCGTGTCGAGGTTGCCGTTGGCCTGCAGGATGACGTAGCCGAGGCCCTCGTTCGCCCCGACGAACTCGCCGACCACGGCGCCGGTCACGGCCAGGGTGGCAGCCACCTTCAGACCCGAGAGCAGCTCCGGCAGTGCCGCGGGCAGCCGCACCTTGGTGAAGGTGCGCCAGCGACCGGCGCCCATCGTGGACGTCAGCTGCAGGATCTCGGGATCGACGGAGCGCAGGCCGGCGAGGCCCGAGATCACCACGGGGAAGAACGCCATCAGCACGGCGACCAGGATCTTCGGCTCCATGCCGAATCCGAGCCAGACGATGAACAGCGGCGCGATGGCGATCTTGGGGATGACCTGCGCGAACAGGATGACGGGGTAGAGCGTCTGCTCGAGGCCCCGCGAGTAGACCATGATCACGGCGACGAACAGGCCGACGATCACCGCGATGACGAATCCGACCAGCGTCTCGTAGGTGGTCACCCACGTGTGCTGCGCGAGGTACGCCGCGTTGTTCGAGAAGGCCGCCCAGGTGTCGCCGGGCGACGGGATGATGAACGGCTTGACCCACTTCATGGCGGTGACGAGCCACCAGACGAGCAGCACGGCGACGACGAACACGACCGGATGCCAGCTGCGCTGCCACCAGCGGACGAAGGCGTTCGGCTCGCCCGGCGCCTGAGCGAGCGCGAGCGACATGGTGGCGTTCTGCGTTGAAGTCATGGGGTCCTCGACGTCGTCGTCAATGATCAGATCGATTTCGGGAAAGCGTATTCCGAACCGTTGCTGCGAGTCTATGTCGCGTATCGGGGAGTGTCAATCCGGCCGGATGCGGGCCCGCCCGCCTTACGCGCCGGCGGGCGCGGACCTGCACACAGACACGACAGGGCACAGGTGCACGACTCGGGAACGATTGCACGCCCGGTTCGCCGAATCGGTCGTGCAGGCGTTCCCCGGTCGTGCATCCGCACCCGCTCGCAGCCGGTCCGCGGGCGGCGACCGGACGGGCGCGCCGCGGCGGGTCAGTCGCGGCCGGTCAGGCCAGACGGCGGGCCAGTTCCGCGCCGGCCTCGCGCAACCAGCGGGCGGGCTCACCCAGAGCGGACGCCGATGATCCGGCGAGCTCGGTGAGCGAGATCGAGCCGGCGAACAGGCCGGTGTCGGCGTCATCCGTGATGCGCCCCGCCACCACTGCGGCGCGGGCGCCGGCATCCGAGGCGACCGAGGCCACGAACGACGGCACCTTGCCGTCGCCGGACTGCCCGTCGTACGAGCCCTCCCCCGTGACGACCAGATCGGCGCCCGCGAGAGCGTCCGCGAGCCCGATCAGCCGGGCGACCTCCCCGGCACCGGGCAGCAGCCGCGCGCCCCAGGCGACGAGCGCGCCGCCCACGCCGCCGGCGGCACCGGCCCCTGGCGTCGACGGATCGAGGTCGAGCAGCTGCGCGAGCGCGGCGAGGCCGGCATCCGCGACGGCGCGATCCGCCGCATCCGTGAGCCCCTTCTGCGGGCCGAACACCTCGGCGGCGCCGCGCGGCCCGGTGAGCGGATTGGTCACGTCGCTGAGCACGAGCGTCTCGGGTGCGGAACGCAGGGCGGTCAGATCCGCCCGAACGATCGAGGCGAGACCGCGGGCGCCGCGAGCAGCATCGGCGCCGTCAGCAGTGAGGAACCGCGCGCCCAGAGCGCGCAGCATGCCCGTGCCGCCGTCGGTGGATGCACTAGAGCCGATCCCGAGGACCAGGCGCGAGACACCGTGGTCGAGAGCCGCGGCGATCGCCTGCCCGAACCCGGTCGAGTCCGCATCCCACGGGCGCAGCTCGCCGAGCAGCTCGATCCCCGAGGTGGATGCGAGGTCGACCACGGCCGTGCCGCCCGGGGCATCCGCGGATGCCGGGAGCAGCAGCCACGACGCCTCCACCGGTGCACCGGCCGGGCCGTCGACAGTGAGGGGCATCCGCTCCGCGCCGGGCACTGCGGCCGCGAAGGCCGCGACCGTGCCCTCTCCCCCGTCGGCCATGGGCCGCAGCACGAGCTCCGCATCCGGAGCGACCTGCACCCAGCCCTCGGCGAGCGCCCGCGCGGCATCTGCCGCCGTGATGGTCCCCTTGAAGCTGTCCGGCGCGAAGACGACCCTCATCGAGCGATCCCGGGCGTGCTGTCGCGCACGAGCACCTCGATCTCCATCGGCGGCTGCTCCCACTCGTCGGCCACCGTCGCGCGGAACGCCTGATAGCCGAGCTCGCTGAGCGGAACGCGCACGGTGGTGAGCTGCGGGGTCACATCGCGGCTGACCGGCACGTCGTCGAATCCGCATACCGCGATGTCGTCGCCGACCGTGCGACCCGCGTCCCGGATCGCGGTCATCGCCCCGATCGCCACCACATCGCTGAGCGCGAAGATCAGCGTGCCCGGCTCCACGCCGGCGGCAAGCGCCTCGGTCATCGAGGCCGTGCCCGACTCCCGCTCGAAGGTGCCGCGGTGCACGCGGACGACCTCGCCGCCTCCGGCCGTGAAGCCGGCCGTGAAGCCCGCCAGTCTGTCGTCCGAGGTGCTCACGCCCTCGGAGGCTCCGATCCCGATCGCGCGCCGGTATCCGAGCGCCGCCATCGAGCGGCCGAGCTCCTCGGAGCCCTCCCGGTTCGGGATGCGGATGCTGCGATCGCCGCCCGCACCGAAGGTGACGGTGCGGCCGCCGAGCGAGGCGAACTCCGCCAGCTCGTCCACGGCGGCGGCGTCCCGCTCGCCGGATCGGGATGCCGCGAGGATCACGCCACGGGGACGCTGGCCGCGGAGCGCGTGCAGGATGCGCGCCTCGCGCTGCGGCTCGCGCTCGGTGATCGCGATCGTCACGATCAGCCCCTGCTCGTCGGCACCACGGGCGACGCCGGAGGCGATCAGTCCGAAGTACGGGTCGGCGATGTCGGCCACCAGCAGCGCGATCACGGGAGAGGTGCCGCGCGCGATCGTCTGGGCGGAGACGTTCGCGGTGTAGCCGAGTTCGGCGGCGGCCTGCTCGACGCGTTCGCGGAACGATTCGGCGACCTTTCGCTCGGAGCCGTTCAGCACCCGGGAGGCCGTCGCGAGGGAGACGCCGGCCGCCGCGGCGACGTCGTGCAGCGTCGGCGCGGAGCGCGCCGTCCTGCTCCGGGAAGTGTTTTCCTGGATGGTCATGCCCTGAGCCTACTGCGCTCCGGGGCGCGCGCCCGGTCCGAAGACGGGCCGGGCGCGCTGCCCGTCACGGGGCCTTCGGCCCCACGTGGGCCGTGGTGAGCGGTGCACGGGTCGCCGGTGCGGTGGTGACCTCGTGCGCTCCCACGTCGTACGCCCCGGTGCGGGCGCGTCCGTCGATGTCGTCGGTCACCCAGTTCGCGTGGTTCGTCTGGGTGGCGGCGTCGACGGCGGGGCTGGACGCCCCGATCCGCCAGGTGCCCGCGGCATCCTTCGTGAGCTGCGGGTTCACCCGGACGAAGCCGACCTTCGGGATGTTGCCGTTGGCCGCCGCACAGCGCGACGTCGTCACATCCGCGTCGACCGCCTTCGCACCCTCGAAGCCCGCCCCCTCCGTCGACGACGTCGCCGTCGGCCGACCCTGCGAGATCAACACCGCAGCGGCTTCCGACTCCCCGTTGGTGGTCACCGCGTGCGCCACTCCGGACTGCATCACGAGCCCCAGGGGATGACGAGCACGGCCGCCGTCAGCGCGGTCAGCGCCCTGCGGCGGAGGGAGAGGTGGGCATAGGACATCGTCGTCTCCTGCACGTTCGAAGCGGTTCACGACCAGTCCGACCGGCTGTTCGTAAAACTTCTTACCGATGGGAGATCGGCGCAGCACCAGACTTTTTGGCAAACGCTTGCCGGATTCGTTCACGCAGCCGTCCGCCGACGCCCCGGTGGGGCGATGGCGCGCCTGTCAGGCGCGGGCCAGCCAGCCCCGCAGGGTCTCGGCCTCGGGCGCGAGCAGCGCCGGATCGTCACCGGGCACGAACTCGAGCAGGGCGTCGCGAGGCGGGACCGGCAGAGCGGATGCCGCAGCGCACAGCGACTGCCACATCCCCTGCCGCTCGTGCAGGCGCAGGCGCTCGTTGAACGGCCACCACGAGAAGACGTGCACGGCGCTCGTGTGCGCGGCGATCGCGTCGAACTCGGCGAGGGCCGTCGCGTCCGGGGCGTCGACCGAGGGCTGCCAGTACGTGGACAGGGCCGGCACGTCGGCGAGCAGGCGCAGCACGGCATCCGGGTTGTCGGCGATCGTGCCGCGGTGATACTCCAGCGCGAGGCCGACCCGCCGCTCGGACGCCTCGGCCGCAGCATCCCTCAGCCGCGCGACGATCTGCGCGTACTGCGCGGGAGAAGCATCCGCGGAGTCCACGTGCCCCGCCCAGATCCGCACGCGATCAGCGCCGAGCGCCTCGGCGCTGTCGAGGATCGGGGTGAGCGCCTCGTCGGCGCCGGCACGGAAGTACGAGCCGTACGAGCAGACCGCGAGACCGCCGTCCGTCGTCGCCCGGGCGACCTGCGCTGCGCGTTCGACGTCGCCGGGCGGCACGTGCACATCGCCGCCCCACTCGATCACCTCGAGCTGCGCCTCCGCGGCGAGCGCAACGATCTCCTCCGGCGCGAGCTGCCGGAACGTCACCGAGCAGAGCCCTGGTCGCATGGTCATCCCTTCATCTTCGCCCAGTCGTCCCTCGTCACGCTGCGCTCGCTCGGGAACCGGCTCCAGGGCGAGGAGCGGAGCGACGAGACGAACGGCGGGTCAGCCCAGATGCGGGCTGACGGCGTCCGCGAACGACGCCACCGTGCGGGCGACGACGGCGTCCGGGGCATCCGCCCAGATCTCGGCGTTGAACAGCTCCACCTCGACGTCGCCGGTGTAGCCGGCGTCCGCCACGGCCCGCGTCAGCGAGGCGAAGTCGATCACGCCGTCGCCCGGATAGTGCCGCGAGAGCAGCACGTCCTCGGCGAGCGGCGTCTTCCAGTCACACACCTGATAGCTGGCGATGCGGCCCTCGCGCCCGGCGCGGGCGATCTGCTCGAGCACCTGCGGGTCCCACCAGATGTGGAAGGTGTCGACGACGGCGCCGACGACGGCCGGGTCGAAGTCGGAGGCGATGTCCAGCGCCTGACCGAGCGTGGAGAGCACGGCACGGTCGGAGGCGTACATCGGATGCAGCGGCTCCACGGCCAGGGTCACGCCGTGCTCCTGTGCGAAAGGCACCAGCGCACCGAGCGCGTCGCGCACGCGCTCCCGTGCGCCGATGAGGTCGCGTGACCCTTCCGGCAGGCCACCGGCGACGAGCACGAGCACGGCCGCGGAGCCGGGCGCTCCGGCCGCCGCGAGTGTCGCGGTCTCCTCGATGGCACGGCGGTTCTCGTCCAGGGCAGCGACGCGCTCGGGGCCCTCGGGAAGCGTGAAGAACCCGCCACGGCAGTGGCTGGAGAAGCGCAGACCGGAATCGGCCAGCATCCGAGCCGCCGTGTCGAGACCGACCTCGTTGACCGGCTCGCGCCACAGGCCGATGGACTGCACGCCGGCGTCGGCGGTCGCCTTCAGCGCGGTCGCGAGATCGGCGTACTTGATGGTCGCCTGGTTGATCGACAGGCGGGGATCCGCGGCGCTCACAGGCTGACTCCGTTCAGGCGCAGCATCCCGTGCCAGCGCTCGCGCGCGAGCTCCGGGTCCTCGAGGGCGAGCGAGGCGTTGGCCAGCTCGACGATCCGCGACAGGTGCGGCAGGCTGCGCGCGGAGTGCAGCCCGCCGACCATCTGGAACGCGGGCTGGTGGCCGTTCAGCCAGGCCAGGAACGCGACGCCGGTCTTGTAGTAGAACGTGGGCGCGGCGAACACCTGACGGCTGAGCTCCTCGGTCGGTCCGAGGATGCGCTGGTACGCCGCGGGGTCGCCTGCATCGAGCGCCTGGATGGCGGCCGAGGCGACGGGCGTGATCGCCGCGAAGGCGCCGAGCAGCGCGTCGGAGTACGGCCGCGCTCCGGTGCCGCAGTCGCCGATCAGCGAGACGTAGTTGAAGTCGTCGCCGGTGAACATCCGCACGCCCTCGGGAAGGCGCTCGCGCACCGAGATCTCGCTCTCGGCGTTGAGCAGGCTCATCTTCACGCCCGCGACCTTGCCCGGGTTCTCGGCGATGATGTCCAGCAGCACACCGGATGCCGTCTGCCAGTCATCGGCACCGAAGTACCCGGACAGCTCGGGATCAAACGCGGTGCCGAGCCAGTGCAGTACGACGGGAGTGGTGGCCGAGGACAGCACCTCGCGGTACACCCGGCGGTAGTCGTCGGCGCCGGCCGCCACCCGGGCGAGGTGGCGGGATGCCATCAGCACCGGCCCCGCACCCTGCTCCTCGGTGAAGTGCAGCTGCGACTTGTACGCGTCGATCACCTGGTCGAGGGAGATGTGCGCCTCCTCCACGTGGTCGGTGTTGACGCCGACCACGACGGAGCCGCCCTCCTCGCGCGCAACCTGGGCGCTGCGGGAGATGAGCTCGCGCGTCGCTGCCGCGTCGAGGCCCATGTTGCGCTGCGCGGTGTCCATGGCATCCGCGACACCCAGACCCCACGAGTAGACGTTCCGGCGGAACGCGAGCGTCGAGTCCCAGTCGATGTCGGCGGGCTGACCCGGGGTGTTGTCACCCCAGACGACCGGCACGACGTGCGCGGCGGCATAGGCGACGCGCGAGCGCAGCGGCGCGGTGGGCCGCGCATAGCCACCGGACGAGTTCAGCTCGGCATCCGTCAGTGCCCCGGAAGCCGACAGCAGGCGCAGCGCGGTCACAGGGACAGCCGCTCGATCGCGAGCTTGCGGCCCTCGGCGCTGGAGGCGAGGCCGGCCTCGGCGAACTGCACGCCGCGGGCGCCGGCCAGCAGGTCGAAGCCGTAGTCGGTGCCGAGCACGTACGACTCCAGGTACTCCTCCCACTGCTGGCGGAAGCCGTTCAGGAAGACGTCATTGGTGGGGACGGTCTGCCAGTCGGCGTCGTAGTCGTGGGTGTCCTCGAGGTCGGGGTTCCACACGGGCTTCGGGGTGGCGTTGCGCGGCTGGATCTTGCAGCCGAACAGGCCCACCACGGCCGAGCCGTGCGTGCCGTCGACCTGGAACTCGACCAGCTCGTCGCGGTTCACGCGCACGGTCCACGAGGAGTTGATCTCGGCGATGATGCCGCCCTCCAGCTCGAAGATGCCGTACGCGGCGTCCTCGGCGGTGGCGTCGTAGTGCTCGCCCTTCTCGTCCCAGCGGTCGGCGATGTGCACGGCGGCCTGCGCGTAGACGCTCTTGACCTCGCCGAACAGGTTCTCGAGCACGTAGTTCCAATGCGGGAACATGTCGGTGATGATGCCGCCGCCGTCCTCGGTGCGGTAGTTCCAGCTGGGGCGCTGCGCGGGCTGCCAGTCGCCCTCGAACACCCAGTAGCCGAACTCGCCGCGCACGGAGAGGATGCGACCGAAGAAGCCGGAGTCGATCAGGCGCTTGAGCTTCTGCAGGCCGGGGAGGTACAGCTTGTCGTGCACGACGCCGGTCTTCACGCCGGCGGTCTTCGCAAGCTGCGCGAGCTCGATCGCCTCCTCCAGCGACTCGGCGGTGGGCTTCTCGGTGTAGATCGCCTTGCCCGCGGCGATGGCCTTGCGGATGGCGGTGGCGCGCGCCTTGGTCACCAGGAAGTCGGCGTAGATCTCCCACTGCGGGTCGGCGAGGGCGGCGTCGAGGTCGGTGGTGTAGTCGGCGATGCCGTGCTTGGCGGCGAGCTCGGCGAGCTTCTCCTCGCTGCGGCCGACGAGGATCGGCTTGACGGTCACCTTCGACCCGTCGGAGAGCTCGATGCCGCCCTGGTCGCGGATCGCGAGGATCGAGCGCACCAGGTGCTGCCGGTAGCCCATGCGTCCGGAGACGCCGTTCATGATGATGCCGATCTCGCGCACGTTCGCCATTGGTGTTTCCGTTCTGTTCGGGAAGTCGATCGCGCCGCCGGATGACTCGGTAAGCGCTTTCCCATATCAAAGCAGGTTGTTCCGTGGAGCGCAAGGCCCGCTTGCGCGCGTCAGCGCCCGAGCGCGTCCAGCAGCTCGGCGAAGTGATTGAGGTCGCCGGCCGACCAGGCCCGCAGGCGAGCGCCGATCCGCTGCTCGTAGGCCGCCCGGGCCGCGGCCACGCGCTCCCTCGCCAGCTCCGTGGGCGCCAGGCTGCGCGCGCGGCGGTCGTCCGGGTCGCGGACGCTGTCGACCAGACCGAGTTCGGTGAGATGACGCACCTGCCTGCTGACCGCCGACTTGTCCGCCTGCACGCGCTCGATGATCTGCCCGGCCGTGGTCGCCTCGCCGCTCACGATGCCCACCAGCACCTGGTAGCCCAGCGGCTGCAGGTCGGGATGCACGGTGGCCGCCGCCTCGCGCCAGCCGATCCGGATGCGCGCGAACAGCCGGCCGAGCTCCCGCTCCACGCGCTCGACGGCAGCGTCCAGCTCCGCCCCGTCGAGCGTGGGTTCGGACGCGTGCTCACTCATCCCCGCCAGCTTACGGCGAAGCCCGCCTCCCGGATCGGGAGGCGGGCTTCAGCACGGTGGAGCGGATGCCGCGGATCAGACCTCGGCGAGCAGCCGGAACACCTTGGAGGCGGCCTGCACCTCTTCCGGCGTCAGCTCGGCGAGCACCGAGCGCATCCGCTCGGCGTTCTCGGCCCGCAGCTGAGCCAGCACCGCCGAGGCCTCGGGCGTGGCCGTCAGCACCCGGAGGCGCCCGTCGCGCTCGTCCGGACGCGACTGCAGCAGGCCGAACTCCTCGAGCATCCGGATCTGCCGGCTCACGACCGACTTGTCCATCTCGAACAGGTCGGCGAGCCGGTGCGCGCTCGTGTCCCCGTTGCGGGCGATGTACGCCAGCAGTTTGTAGCCGGAGGGCTGCAGGTCGGGGTGCATCCGGGAGGCCGACTCCTTCCACAGCGCCTTCGCACGCGCGAAGATCAGGTTCATATGAGCCTGGAAGTCCGCGAGCGTGTCGTCGGCGGTCTGCGAAGCCATCTCAGCGCACCTGGTCCTCGTCATCCGCACCGTCGTCGTCGCGCTCCAGCACCAGGACGCGGCCGGAGCCGGCCTCCGCGCCGTCCGCATCGATGACGCGGATGCTGCCGGTGGCGGCACCCACCTCTGCCTCGGCGACCTCGATCGCCGACTCCTCGGCGTTGGCGCGCAGCTGCTCGGCGGAGTTCTTCGTCGAGAGCGGCTTGTTGCGGATGAACGCGATGGCGATGACGCCGATCACGGCCAGCGGGATGGCGATGATGAAGGCATCCGCGATGCCGTGGCCGTACGCCGACTCGACGATGCTGCGGATCGACTCCGGCAGGTCGGACATCTTCGGGACGTTGCCCGAGTCCAGCGCCTTCAGCGCCTGGAGGTCGGACGGCGAGCTGGGCTTGAAGCCCTTGAAGCCGTCGACGATGTAGTCCTTGACGTTGGTGGCCAGGATCGAGCCCATGATCGTCACGCCGATGGTGCCGGCGATCGTGCGGAAGAAGTTCACGCCGGACGACGCCGCACCGAGCTGCTGCGGCGGAGTGTCGTTCTGCACGATCAGCGTGAGGTTCTGCATCACCATGCCGAGGCCGGCGCCGAGCACGAACATGTAAACCGCGACGAGGATGAACGGGGTGTCGTAGCGCAGCGTAGCCATCAGGCTGACGCCGGCGAGCGCGAGCACCGAGCCCAGCAGCATCCAGCTCTTCCACTTGCCGAAGCGGCTGACCAGCTGACCGATCACGATCGACGCACCCATCTGGCCGACGATCATGGGGATCGTCATCAGACCCGACTCGGTCGGTGTGGCGCCACGGGCGAGCTGGAAGTACTGCGCCAGGAACACCGAGGTCGCGAACATCGAGACGCCGATGGCGATCGAGGCGATGACCGAGAGCGTGAAGGTGCGGTTGCGGAACAGCGACATCGGGATGAGGGGCTCCTTGACGAACACCTCGACCAGCACGAACGCGAGCAGCACCACGCCGGAGCCGATGGCGAGCACGTAGCTGGTGACCGAGTCCCACTCGAACTGGTCGCCGCCCATCGACACCCAGATCAGCAGCGCCGAGACGCCGACCGCCAGGAGCACGATGCCGAAGTAGTCGATGGAGACCTTCGCGGTCTGCGGCTTGGGCAGGTGCAGGGTGATCTGCAGCAGGATCAGCGCGACGATCGCGAAGGGCACGCCGACGAAGAAGTTGGCGCGCCAGCCGAACACGTCGGTGATGAAGCCGCCCAGCAGCGGGCCGCCGATCGTGGCGAGAGCCATGATGCCGCCGACGACGCCCATGTACTTGCCGCGCTCGCGCGGCGAGATGATCAGCGCGACGGCGATCATGACCAGCGACATCAGGCCGCCGACGCCGAGGCCCTGCAGCACGCGCATGGCGATGAGCATGTTGATGTCGTGCGAGAAGCCGGCGGCGACCGTTCCGGCGGTGAACAGAACGAGCGACAGCTGCACGAGGATCTTGCGGTCGACGAGGTCGGCCAGCTTGCCCCAGATCGGGGTGGTGACGGCGGTCGCCAGCAGGCTCGCGGTGATGACCCACGTGTACTGGGCCTGGGTGCCGCCGAGGTCGGCGACGATGACGGGAAGGGAGGTCGACACCACCGTGCCGGACAGCACGGCGACGAACATGCCGACGATGAGGCCGGAGATCGCGGTGAAGACCTCGCGGGCCGAGCGCGTGGCTTCGGTGGAGGGGTGTGTGGTGGAGTTCAAAAGAAGGCTCTCCTGCAGAGAATGGTTGATCTTCGTCAACGATACATCATTGGTTGATCTTTCTCAACCATTGCCTCGAGTCAACTATTCCGGCCCGCCCGCCGGATCAATGTTCTACAATGAAGAACATGAGCACCATCGGCATCCGCGCACTCAAGCAGAACGCCTCAGCGGTGGTCGCCGAGGCGGCCGCCGGCGAGACGATCACGGTCACCGATCGCGGTCGCGCGGTGGCTCGGATAACCCCGATCGGCAGTTCGGGGCTGGAACAGCTGCTCGCCGCAGGACTCGCCAGGCCACCTCGGCGCAGCATCACGACGCTGGATGCTCCCCTTCCCGGCCCGTCGATCTCCCAAGACCTCCAGGTGCTGCGCGAGCAGGAGCGATATTGAGCATGGCCGTCTACGCCGACACGTCCGCGCTGGCGAAGCTCGTCGTCGCCGAGAGGGAGACAGCCGCTCTGCGCGCTTGGATCGCGAGCGAGGAGCCCGTGCTCGTGGCATCCGACCTGGTGCGCACCGAGCTCATGCGCGCAGCCAGGAGGACAGCTCCCGACCGCGCCGTCGTCGTGCGGTCGGTGCTCGACGCGATCACGCTGCTGAAAGCGACCTCCGCGACCTTTGAGACCGCGGGGCGGCTGGAGCCCGCCGGCATGCGCTCACTCGATGCACTGCACCTGGCCTCCGCCCTCGAACTGGGCGACGATCTGGATGGCTTCCTCACTTACGACGAACGACGGGCCGAGGCCGCCCGCGCTCAGGGGATGACCGTCGTCGCTCCGAGCTGACCGGCGATCACACGGCGACGGTCGACTCCCGCGCGTACAGCGTCGGCACCACCTGCACCCGCTCGACGGGGCGCGCCGATCCCTCGGTCAGCCGCGCGAGCATGACCTCGACGGCACGCCGTCCGACGTGCTGCTTGGGAGGGCGCAGCGCCGTGATCGGAGGCGCTCCGCTCTCGGCGACCTCGTCGTCGTAGGCGATGATCGACAGGTCGTCGGGCAGCTCCCAGCCCCGGTCGAGGGCGTTCTGCTGCACCAGCAGCGCCTGCGGGTCTGAGTGGATGAGCATCGCCGACGTGCCGGTCTCGCGCACGCGGTCGAGCAGCGCCTCCACGAACACGGCCCGCTCCGGGCCCTCCATGTAGTCCAGGGATGCGTTCAGATCGATGGTCTCCTGCAGTCCGAGCTCCTCGACAGCCTGCGCCCAGCCGCGGCGCAGCTGCCACGAGGTCGGCGACTGGGCCGAGGTGAGGATGCCGACGCGGCGGTGCCCGAGCGACGCCAGGTGCGACGCGGCGAGGTGGCCGCCGAACACGTGGTCGGTGGTCACCCATTCCAGCCGCGTGAGGGCGAGGGATGCCGGGGCGCGGCGCTCGACGAGCACGACCGGCACCGGCAGCTGCTCCAGCCAGCTCAGCAGGGCGTGCCCGTCGGGGCCCTGGTTCTCGGGCGCCACGATCAGGCCGTGGAATCCGCCGGACTCGACCAGCGAGCTGATCTGCCGCCGCTGATCCTCCGGCTCGTAACTGGCGCCGCGCAGCACCAGCTGCACGCCGAGCTCGGTCGCCGCGGCCCGTGCGCCGATGACGACCTGCGGCCAGTAGTAGCTCAGCGAGGGCACCACCATGCCCACCCGGTAGCGCGGGCCGCCGGCGGATGCCCGGGGCGCGACGGTCGTGTCGAGCCGGCTGCGCAGGGTGGCCCCGCCGTGCACCCGGGTGACCAGCCCGCGATCGGCGAGTTCGCCGATGTCACGCCGGATGGTCAGCTCGGACACCGCGAACTCGCGCGCCAGGTCCGCCACGCGCACGGCTCCGGCCGTGCGCAGCTGGTCCATGATCCGCTCGCGCCGGGCGATCCCGAACACCGGCGGCATCTCCGAATCGGTCATCGCGCCTCTCCCCTCAGTTCCCAACTCCCACCGGATGCCGGCCGGAACAGCATCCGCGTGACCCGCTCGCCCCACGACCTGCGCAGGTGCCTGTCATCGATGTCCACGGTCTCGACGTCCACCTCGGCCGGATCGAAGGTCAGCCGGAGTCCGCGCGAGCCGTCCCGGCCGGGCACGACGATCCCGTCGCCGTCCCGCTCCGGCACGCCCGTGCACACGACGACGATCCGGGTGGAGGGGTCGCCGAGGGCGTCGCCCTCGTCGCGCACGCTGAGGCCGGCTTCCGTGACCCGCACGGTGCGGATCCAGCGCTCCCCCGCGGGGTGCGCCGCGCTCAGATCGAGCGTCCAGCCACCGTCGACGGGGTCCATCGCGGCACGCCACTGCGCACCGGGAAGCTGCACCTCTCCGCGCGGCATCGGCGCGGAGTGCCAGTCACTGCGCATGTTCCACAGCTCGTAGCGGCGCTCCGAGAACGTCTCGGCGCGGTACTCGGCACGACCGAGATCGGGCAGCAGCGGCACCCCGTCGACGGCCACCGCGATCGAGCCGAGGTCGTTGTGGTTGTGGTTCTCGCCGTTGTGGCCGCCCTTGGCGACGACGGTGAGCCCGCCGCGCTCCCGGATGCCGAGGCCGATCGACGCCAGGAAGACGTCGGGCCGCACCGGGCCGGATGCCGGATGCTGCGCCGCGTCCGGCGTCACGGCGGCGTCGAGCGTACCGGAGCGCACATCGGCCAGTTCCGCCAGCATCCGGCCGAGTCCGGCGTGGACGCCCTCGTCGAGCCCGCACAGCGGCTGCTCGCCCCGCTCCGCCCGCGCGAAGGCCGCGACATCGGCGAGGCCGCATAGCATCGCCGCACGGAGGAGCACATGCCAGGGAGTGCCGGCGTCGGCTCTCGCCTCGGCATCCGCGAAGCTCGCGAACCAGCCCGGGCCCACCTGCACCCGCTGCGGGAAGCGGGCGAGCTCGGCGAGCCCGCTCAGCTCGCCCTCGCGCGCGGCGGTCGCGATGCTGCCGCCGCTCAGCGCATCGAGCAGGCTCAGGGCGTCGAACGAGCGCCCGCCGCCCTGCCACCAGTAGGCGAATCCCTCGTCGATTGCGCCGTCCGCGGGCAGTTGCGCGAGATAGCGGTCGAGTCCGTCGACGCAGCGCTCGACCACCCGGTCGCGCAGCGGAGGCTCGGCGAAGGCGAGGGCGGCCGGGATGAGGTTGGAGTGGATCCACGGCGCCCAGTTGTGCACGTGGTCCTCGGTGCCCTCCCAGTGCCATTCGCGGGCGAGGAAGGGCTCCAGCACCCGCTTGCGGGCCTCGGCGCCCAGCCGGTCGCGGAGGCCGGGTGCGTGCTCGTCCAGCTGCCGGCCGAGCAGCAGCGCCGCCCAGGCGACGAGCGCGACGTCCTCCCCCGCGCCGAGGTCGACGAAAGGGTGCTCGGGGTCGGGCACCCGCAGGCCTCGCGAGAACGCGTCGTCGTGTGCGGGCCAGCACCAGGTGCTCTGCTCGACCTTGAGCCACAGGCCGTCCGCGGCCTCGCGCAACCGCTGCTCGGTCGGGTCGAGGGCCGCGGCGAGCACGGCGACGCGCGTGCGCCGGTTGCGCAGGAAGAGGGCGCTCTCGTACGCCGAGCGGTCGCCCGTGCGCGCATAGGCCGCCCAGTCCGAGAGCAGCGGCTGCGGCCAGGCGGTCTCGCGCAGGCGATCGGCCTCGACGAGGATCGTCTCCTTCGTGCGGGGGTCGAGCCCGTCCCAGAACGCCCGGTCGGATGCCGTGGGCACCGGCAGCCCGCGCTCAGGATCCCCGTGCTCGCTCCAGATCGCGCGCAGCGCTCCTCGCTGGATCAGCATCTCGCATCCTCTCCCCGGTGAATCTTTATGTTCGAGTGAGTGTTTTCAGCTTCGAATCGGTTGCGTTTGATTGGGTGTTCAGTCTTCACTGGGTAAGCCGCGTCACGCAAGCGGTCTGGCACGCGAACCTCGTTGGAGAAATACATGCCCTCTTCCCGCCCCCGGGCACACGCGGTCATGTCGGCCGAGGCATACGAACTGCTGTTCGACGAGGCCCGCCGCCGCCGCTTCGCGGAGCTCGCCGACGTGCGCACGCCGATGCACATCGCCGACCTCACGGCCCCCGGGCTGGACGAGCTGCTGGCCGAGGCCGAGGTGCTGATCACGTCGTGGGGCGCCCCGCGCTTCGAGGCACCGCTGCTGGACCGGATGCCGCGCCTGCGCGCCGTGTTCCATGCCGCCGGCAGCATCCGCCAGCACGTCTCCGAGGACTTCTGGGAGCGCGGCATCCGCATCACGACCGCAGCCGACGCCAACGCCGTGCCCGTCGCCGAGTTCACGCTCGCGACGATCCTGCTCGCGGGCAAGCGGGTCTTCCCGCACGTGCGCACGCCCGCGCTGGCAGCGGCGGACTGGGGCGGGAACCTGCGCGACTTCTCGATCGGCAACCTCGACCGCACCGTGGGACTGGTCGGGTTCTCGCGCATCGGGCGGCGCGTCGCCGAGCTGCTGCGCCCGTTCGCCGGCCTGAAGGTGCTCGTCGCCGACCCGTTCGCCGACGCGGCCGAAGTGGCAGCCACCGGCGCCGAGCTCGTGGCGCTGGAGGAGATGCTCCCCCGTGTGAGCGTGCTCTCGCTGCACGCCCCGGCGCTGCCCTCGACGCACCACATGATCTCGGTGCGCGAGCTCGCCGCGCTGCCCGACGGCGCCACGGTCATCAACACCGCACGAGGCGCGCTGCTCGACCACGACGCGCTGATCGCGGAGTGCCGCACGGGCCGGCTGGACGCCGTCCTCGACGTCACCGCCCCGGAGCCCCTGCCGCTGGACTCGCCGCTGTTGGATCTGCCGAACGTGGTGCTCACCCCGCACCTCGCCGGATCGCTCGGCACCGAGACGCGACGGCTGACGGACTCCGCCCTGGACGAGCTCGAGGCGTACGCCGCAGGCTCCCCGCTGCTGCACCCGATGGACGCGGTCTCGCTGGCGCGCAGCGCCTGAGGCGCGGCGCCCGGAGGCGGAGCGGCGCTCACGCGGCGGCTTCGTCCCGGGCGGGCACCTCGCCGAGCACGGGCCGCAGCACGTAGCGCGCGTTCGCCCAGGCGACGTAGAGCGCCGGCGCCGCGGTCAGGCCGATCGCGATCGCCGGCATGGTGGTGAACACCGCGATCTGCACGCCGAGCACCGCGAACGTCAGCAGCTGGAAGTACCAGCGCCGCACACCCAGATACAGACTCGAGCGCAGCACGTCCCGCAGCCGGGCCGCCGGCACCTCGGAGAGCGCCGCAGCGCCCAGCAGGGCGGTCGAGGCCGTCAGCACCGCCAGGAGCAGCAGCACGGGCACGATCACCACCGAAGCGGCCGAATCCGCCAGCATCCGCACATCGACCAGCAGCACCACGGCGAGTCCGACAGCCAGCGCACCCAGCAGCATCGCCTTCCGCCAGGTCGCGCGCCAGGAGCGCAGATACGCCCGCACCACCTGCGTCTCGCCCTCGTCGTGCGCCCGGTACGCCCCGAACGCGGCGGTCAGGGCGGGCACGGCGGGCACCGCCGCGGCGGCCAGCAGCGGCCAAGAGCGCATCGGGTCGGTGGTGATCAGCAGCACCACCAGCGGGGAGGCTGCCACCAGCACGAGCAGGTTCACCATCAATCCCAGGTACAGCACGCCCAGGATCGACGCCCAGGTGTCGTGCGCGACGCGCTTCACGGCTCAGCCCTTCATGCCGCTGGTCGCGATGCCCTCGACGAAGTACTTCTGCCCGAGCATGAAGATGATCGCGATCGGCACGACCGAGATGCACAGGCCCGCGAAGAGCAGGGCGTAGTTCGTGTCGAACAGGTTGGAGACGAAGCTCTTCAGACCCAGCTGGATCGTCCACAGGTCGGGGTTGCGCAGGTGGATCAGCGGTCCCAGGTAGTCGTTCCACGTGTTCACGAAGGTCAGCAGCGTCAGGCTCGCGATCGCGGGCACCGACAGCGGGATCATGATGCGCCGCCAGATGCCGTACTCGCTCAGGCCGTCCAGCCGCGCGGCCTCGCTGAGCTCCTCCGGGATGGTCTCGTAGTACTGCTTCATCAGGAACACGCCGAAGGCGCCGAACGCCTGGAGCAGGATGATCGCCCAGAGCGTGTTGGACACCTTGAGGTTGGACAGCAGGATGAACTGCGGGATCATGTACGACTGCCACGGCACGGCGATCGTGCCGATGTACGCCAGGAACAGCACATCCCGTCCCGGGAACCGCATGCTGTTCGTGCTCCTTCGTGATTGCGGCCTGGCCGCGATTCGGGTGTCTCAGTCTTCGTTCGAGGGGAGTCGGCTGGTGGTGCGCCGGCCGTCCGGCCAGACGACGGTCGCCATGCCGGCTTCGAGGGCGAGGGCGGGTGCGGATGCCGCGCCGTCCGCTGAGTCGGCGCTCAGCCGCACCGCCGCGGCGATCCAGCGACCCGTCTCCGGCGCGGTCGTGAGGACGGGCACGACGGCGTCGGGGCCGAGAGGGCTGGCATCCCGCCGCCGCTCGATGCCGGGCTCGAGTCTGGGGGTGAGCGCCACGAGAGCGCTGGTCAGGTCGCCGAGGCGGGCGGATGCGGCATCCTCGGATGCCTCGGCGACGACCTCGCCCTGCTCTCCGGCCAGGGCCCAGCCGCCGATCCGCAGCCGGGCGCCGTCGCTCTCGAGGGCGTCGATGCGTATCAGCCGCACCTCCCACACGCCCCGCACGATCGAGCAGGTCGTGATCCGCCCGGCGAACGCGACCTCGCCGCCGATGCCGGCGCCGTGCCGCGTCTGGACGGCGGCCGGGTCGATCCAGTGCACGTGCGCCGACGACGAGGCCACGGCGATCTCGCCGTCGCTCTCGATGCCGAGCAGGGTCAGTCCGGTCCGATGCGTGGCCCGGCCGGCCGCGTCGATGAGCACGACCGACTGCTCCAGCGGCTCGGCCCATGCATCGCCGTTCAGCAGCGGGGACACGGCGGTGGAGTAGCCCAGTCGCGCATACAGCGGGGAGTCGCCGGCGACCGCCCCCGGCTGGGCGTGGTCGGTGCCGTGGTTGATCACGCGGACGATGCCGTCGGATGCTGTGCCGGACACGATCCAGCCGGCGGGCGCCACCACGCGCAGGTCGTCGGGGAACGGCGCGGGTTCCGGGGCCGCCCAGACCGGGTGGTCGGCGGGAAGCGCGATGCCCAGCATCCCCTTCGACGCCCAGTAGGGCGACCCGGGGCCGGAGTAGCTCTGCGCGAGGCGCCGCCACTCGCCGTGCCAGCCCATCGTGAGCAGGTCGTCATCGTCCGGAGCGCCGTGCTCGTCGAAGTGCGCGATGACGCCCATCGCGGTGCGGCGCAGGGTGCCGAGGTCGGTGGACGGGACCTGCGCGAACGCGCCGACCCAGAACGGGGCGGCGGCGGCGAACCGGTAGATCAGGCTGCGCCCCTCGATCAGCGGGCCGCCGTCGGCGCCGACCAGGTGCACGGCATCCTGCAGGTAGCCGTCCAGCGCCTCGACGTCGCCGGCGAAGCGCTCGGGCGCGATCTCGTCGGCGCCCTGCATGCGCGACCAGAGCACCGGGTACAGGTGCAGCGCCCAGCCGACGTAGTGGTCGTAGTTGCGGTCGTCGCCGTCGGAGAACCAGCCGTCGCCGCGGGCGAAGGAGTCATGCCTGGCGAGGTCGGCGGCGATGTCGGACGCCGACCAGGGCCCGCCAACCGAGCGCAGGAAGGTCTGCACCACGATGCGGAACCACACCCAGTTGTTCTGCGGGTAGGTGGTGTCGCCCACGACGGGCGAGAAGTACTCGATCACGCGCTGCTGGGTCGTGGCGTCGAGCCGGTCCCAGATCCAGGGCCGGGTCATGTCGAGGATGAGCGCGATCGAGGCGGCCTCGACCTTGGCCTGGGGATGCTCGTCGAGCCGCACCCAGCGCTCTTCGGACGCCGGGTCGACGCCGGCCGCGATCCCGCGGCTGTAGTCGTGGATCAGCCGGTCCACGCCCTCGCCGCGCGCGCCCGCGATGCGGAAGCCGGCCAGCAGGAAGGTGCGGGCGAACCCCTCCAGGCCGTCCACGGCCGTGCCGTAGCCGCCGGGAGCACCGGGAGGCGTGATGCGCGCGAAGCCGGGAGACGCCCATGCCGCCGCGCCGCTCAGCATCCGATCGGCGAAGGCGACCAGTGCCTCCCTCGATCCGCTCCGCAGCGGGCTGCGATGAGGAGTCGTCGGCGTGGGGGTCACAGGGTCTCCTTCGAACAGCGATCCGCACCCGGAAAGGGTGACTGTTTCAGGAGATTAGCAATCCGTTTTGATCGCCTCAAGAAGGTTTACGTTCCACCATGAACGTTTATGATCGTTTAACGAAACGTGTCCTGCACGGGCGGGGAAGCGCTTGCCAGGCGCATAGTGGAAGCATGCGCGCAGTCATCATGCACGGGCCCGGCGACGTCCGGGTCGAAGAGGTCCCTCTGCCCTCCCTCGTCGAGCCGACGGATGCGATCATCCGACTCGACGCGACCTGCATCTGCGGATCGGATCTCTGGCCCTACCGCGGCATCCAGCCGATCAAGCGCCCCATCCGGATGGGCCACGAGTACATCGGCACGGTCGAGCAGGTCGGCGCGGAGGTGCGCGACCTCGCGGTCGGCGACTTCGTGGTCGGCTCGTTCATGGCATCCGACGGCACCTGTGAGATCTGCCGGGCCGGCTACCAGTCCCGATGCATCCACGTGGTGGGGATGGGCTCGGTGGGCACGCAGGCCGAGTACGCGCGCGTCCCCTGGGCCGACGGCACGCTGGTGAAGGTGACCGGCGACCTGACCCCCGGGCGCCGGCGCAGCCTGCTCGCGGCATCCGATGTGCTCGGCACCGGCTGGTTCGCGGCGGTCGCCGCCGAGGCGGGGCCGGGAAAGACCGTCGCCGTGGTGGGCGACGGCGCGGTCGGGCTGTGCGGCATCCTCGCCGCCCGGCAGCTGGGCGCGGAGCGGATCATCGCGATGTCCCGGCACGCCGACCGGCAGCAGCTCGCGCGCAGGTTCGGCGCGACCGACATCGTCGAGGAGCGCGGAGATGCCGGGGTGGAGCGCATCAAGGAGCTCACCGGCGGCTACGGCGCGCACTCCACGATCGAAGCCGTCGGAACGCAGGAGTCCATGCAGCAGGCGCTGCGCGCCACCCGTGCCGGCGGGCATGTGGGCTTCGTGGGCGTCTCGCACGACGTGACGATCGACGGCCGCGAGCTGTTCTACTCGGGCGTCCACCTGCACGGCGGACCGGCGCCTGTGCGACGCTGGCTGCCCGACCTGGTCGAGGCGATCATGTCGGATGCCATCGCTCCGGGCGTCGTGTTCGATCTCACGCTCCCCCTCGACGAGGCCGCCGAGGGCTACCGCGCCATGGACGAGCGCCGCGCCACGAAGGTGCTGCTCGAGTTCTGACCCGCGCCTCAGGCGCTCGCGCGCACGACGAGCGCGGGCGCCAGGAGCGAGGTCGCCGCGCGGCCGCCCTCGATGTCGGCGATCAGCACCTGCACGGCCTGCTCGCCCAGCGCGTCGAAGTCCTGCCGCACCGTGGTCAGCGGGGGCTGGAACTCCGCGGCATCCGCGATGTCGTCGAAGCCGATCACCGCGACGTCGTCTGGCACGCGGCGTCCGGCGTCGGCGAGCGCGCGCAGCGCGCCGAGCGCCATCTGATCGTTGGCGGCGAAGATCGCGGTGGCCTCGGACAGATGCGCTGCCTGTGCGTGGCCGGATGCCGCGGTCCAGTCGCCGCGCACGATCCCGGGCGCCGCGATGCCGGCGGCGGCGAGCGCCTGCCGCCAGCCGCGCTCGCGCTCGGCCGCCGCGAAGGAGGCCTCGGGACCGGCGAGATGGTGCACGGTGGCGTGGCCTGCGGCGAGCAGGTGCTCGGTCGCCGCGCGGGCGCCCGCGGCGTGGTCGGTGCCGATCACCGTGAAGCGCTCGTCGGGCGCGGAGTCGACCACCACCAGGCGGAGGCCGGCGGATGCTGCGTCGCGGGCCAGCGTGGTGGCCTCGTTGAGCACGATCGCGCCGTCCACGCCCTGATCGCGCAGACGGTCGAAGGCCTCGTCGATGTCGCCGCCGGCACCGAGCGTCACGACGGTCACCGCGTAGCCGTGGGATGCCGCGGACTCGGCCACGGCCTGCAGCATCCGCGAGTTTCCGACCGTGGCGAGCGTCTGCGCGACCAGGCCGAGGGTGTGCGTGCGTCCGGTGCGCAGGGCGCGTGCGGCGCGGTTCGGGCGGTAGCCGAGGTCGGCCATCGCCTGCTCGACGCGCGCGCGGGTGTCGGGATCGACCTTGGGGCTGTCGTTGGCGACGCGGGAGACGGTCTGCCCGGACACGCCGGCCCGCTGGGCGACCATCGCCATGGACACACGCTGCTGCGGCATCCGCTCTCCCTCTCCCGGATCCGGCTTTCACAACTCCGGATTGTTGACGTTACCACGGCCTTCGCGATACCGTGTTGACGTGAACATCGAAGAATCTCCGGAGTTGCGGATCACCGAGCTGGGCGCGGGTGTCGTCAAGCGCGCCACCCGGCTGGCCGACGGGCGCGAGCTGTTCTACTTCGACGATCCGGGCACCTCCCTCGGCCCTGCCCGAGCGGTCGACGCCCGCACGCTCGACGAGCGGCCCGAGACCGCCACGATGCGCCAGGACATCCTCACCGGCGACTGGATCACCTTCGCGACCAAGCGGCAGAACCGGGTGATGATGCCGAGCGCCGACGCCGACCCGCTTGCCCCGCAGACGCCCACGAACCCCTCCGAGGTGCCGTCGCTGTACGACGTGGCGGTGTTCGAGAACCGCTCCCCCTCCTTCGGCCCCGCGCTCAACGCGGCGACCGGCGGCGTGCCTGCGGCGGTCAACCCGACCCATGGGCTCGACGACCTCGCCGAACTCGGCATCGGGCGCACCCGCACCAGCGTCGGCCGGTGCGAGGTCGTCTGCTTCAGCCCCGACACCGAGGGCTCCTTCGGCACGCAGTCCGTCACCCGCGCGCGCACCGTGATCGAGGCCTGGGCCGATCGCACCGCCGCCCTCTCGGCACTGCCCGGCATCGAGCAGGTCTTCCCGTTCGAGAACCGCGGCGAGGCCATCGGCGTCACGCTGCCGCATCCGCACGGCCAGATCTACGCCTACCCGTACGTGACCCCGCGCACGCAGCGTCTGCTCGACAGCATCCACCGCACCGCACCCGATCTGATGACGCGCGTGCTGGACTCCGAGCGCTCCTCGGAGCGGGTCGTGCTGCAGGGCGAGCACTGGACGGCGTTCGTGCCGTTCGCGGCGCGCTGGCCCCTCGAGGTGCAGCTCATGCCGCACCGCCACGTGCCCGACTTCGCCGCGCTGTCGGATGCCGAGCGCGAGGAGCTCGCGCCGCTCTACCTGCGCCTGCTGCGCGGGGTGGATGCCCTCTACGAGACGCCGACGCCGTACATCGCCGCCTGGCACCAGGCACCCGTGCACGCCGGCCGCGACACGGTGCGGATGCGCCTGGAGCTGACCAGCCCGCGCCGCGCGGCCGACAAGCTGAAGTTCCTCGCCGGCTCCGAGGCCGCGATGGCGGCGTGGACGGCGGAGATCCTCCCCGAGGACGCCGCCGCCCGCCTCCGCGACGCGATCACGACCGTCCCGGCCCTCTGACCCGCGCTGCAGAACGGCGGAGATCTGCACGATCTCGGAGGGGTTTCCGGCCCTGGCATCCGAAGCTCTGCAGAACTGCGAAGTTCTGCCACGAGCACCACTGGAGAAATCTCATGACCGCACTCACCGCCGCCCGCGACCTGTTCACCACGTCCTTCGGGCGCGAGCCCGAGGGCGTCTGGTCCGCGCCCGGCCGCGTGAACCTGATCGGCGAGCACACCGACTACAACGAGGGCTTCGTGCTGCCGTTCGCCATTCAGCACCGCACGTACGCCGCGGTCGCGTTCAACGGCACGGGCGACATCCGGGTCGAGTCGACGTTCGCCGACAGCCAGGTCGTCGCGCACCTGGACGAGCTCGACGGGATCTTCCCCACCGCGCCCGGCGAGGCTCCGGGAGTGCCGGAATGGTCGGCATACGTGCTCGGCGTCGCCTGGGCGCTGCGGGCGCTGCGCCCCGATGCACCCCTCACCGGAGTCGACATCGCGATCGCCTCCGACGTGCCGATCGGCGCGGGCCTGTCCTCCTCGGCCGCGATCGAGGGAGCCGTGGCATCCGCCCTGAACGACCTCTGGGAGCTGGGCCTGGATCCGGTCACCCTCGCGCAGGTCGGCCGGAAGGCCGAGAACGAGGCCGTCGGCGCGCCGACCGGGATCATGGACCAGATGTCGTCCATGCTCGGCCGGCCGGATGCCGCGACCTTCATCGACTGCCGCAGCCTGGAGGCGAAGTCCGTCCCGACCGGCTTCCGTGACGCCGGTCTCGAGGTGCTCGTGATCGACACGCAGGTCACCCACGCGCACTCCACCGGCGGTTACCGGGAGCGCCGGGAGTCATGCGAGCGGGGCGCGCAGCTGCTCGGCATCCGCTCCCTGCGCGACGCGAGCGTCTCCGATCTGCCGCGCGCCGCCGAGATCATGGACGACGTCACGTTCCGCCGGGTGCGGCACATCGTCACCGAGAACCAGCGCGTGCTCGCCACGGTCGCCGCCCTCACCGAGCAGGGTCCGCGGGCGATCGGCGACCTCCTGGTCGCCTCGCACGCGTCCATGCGCGATGACTTCGAGATCTCGGTCGCCGAGCTCGACACGGCGGTGGACGCCGCGCTCGAGAACGGGGCGATCGGTGCGCGGATGACCGGCGGCGGCTTCGGTGGCGCGGCGATCGCGCTGGTCGCGCACGCCGATCTGCCGCGGGTGTCGGATGCCGTCGAGCAGGCCTTCGCGGATGCCGGCTTCACCGCGCCGCACATCTTCACGGTCTCGCCCTCCGAGGGGCCGCGCCGCGACGCCTGACCCCGCCCGGCGCACCGCGCCTGACACAATGGAACCCGCGCGTCTGCGCGACGGAAGGAGACCCATGTCCTGGCTTGTCACCGGCGGTGCCGGCTACATCGGAGCGCACGTGGTGCGCGCACTGGCATCCGCGGGTCTCACCCCGGTCGTGCTGGACGACCTGTCCAGCGGGCGTCCGTCGTTCGTCCCCGAGGGCGTGACCCTCGTCGAGGGCAGCATCCTCGACCGCGAGCTCGTCGAGCGCACCCTTCGCGAGCACGGCGCGGAGGGCGTGATCCACGTCGCCGGGTTCAAGTACGCCGGGGTCTCCGTGCAGCGCCCGCTGCACACGTACGCGCAGAACGTCGAGGGCACCAGGGTGGTCCTCGAGGCCATGGAGGCCGCGGGCGTCGCGAACATCGTGTTCTCCTCCAGCGCCGCCGTCTTCGGCACCCCTGACGTCGAGCTCGTCACCGAGGACACCGCCAAGCGGCCGGCCAGCCCGTACGGCGAGTCGAAGCTCATCGGCGAGTGGCTGCTGCGCGACCAGGGCGTGGCGACGGCAGCATCCGAGAAGCCCCTGCGGCACACCTCGCTGCGCTACTTCAACGTGGTCGGCTCCGCCGACCCGACGGTCTACGACGTCAGCCCGCACAACCTTTTCCCGATCGTGTTCGAGGCGCTGCTCGAGGGCCGCACCCCGCAGATCAACGGCGACGACTACAACACGCCCGACGGCACCAACGTGCGCGACTACGTGCACGTCGGCGACATCGCCGCCGCACACGTGGTGGCCGCGCAGCGCCTCGCCTCCGGCGAGTCGATCGAGCCCGCTTACAACCTCGGCTCCGGCGACGGGCTGAGCGTGAAGCAGATCATGGATGCCATGGTGCGCGTCACCGGCATCGACTTCGTCCCCGCGATCGGGCCGCGCCGCCCCGGTGACCCCGACCGCATCGTCGCCGCCGGCGACCTCGCTGCCCGCGACCTGGACTGGACGATGCGGCACACGGTCGACGAGATGGTGCGCTCGGGCTGGGAGGCCCGGCGCAACGCGGGCTGAGCTCCGATGGTCCTCGAGCTGCGCCCCGCGGCCGTGGCGGATGCCGACGGCATCGCCGAGGTGCACGTGCGCTCCTGGCAGGAGGCCTATCGCGGGCTGATGCCGCAGGAGGTCCTCGACGGCTTATCCGTCTCCGAGCGGGCCGCGAACTGGGCGCGCATTCTGGGCGAGACCGGGCGCGGGTCGCAGACGCTCGTGGTGCTCGACGGTTCCCGGGTCGTGGGGTGGGCGAGCTTCGGCGACGCCAGGGATGCGGATGCCGAGGGTGCCGGCTCAGCGGTCGGGACGGGCGAGCTGTGGGGCATCTACGCCCACCCCGACGCCTGGTCCACCGGCGTCGGGCACCTGCTGATCTCCGCCGTCGAGGAGGCGCTGCGGGAGGCCGGTCATGAGACCGCGTACCTGTGGGTGCTGGCGGGCAACGACCGGGCATCCGGTTTCTACGAGCGCCATGGCTGGCACGCCGACGGTGCGAGCAAGGTCGACGAGCGTCCCGGCCTCGTGCTCAACGAGCTCCGGCACGTGAAGCGCCTGGCCTGAGCATCCGGCGCCGAGCACGCCCCGTCGCCGATCGGCGCGGATCAGAATCGCACCTCCCCACGTCGGGTTGGATCAAAAACGCCCCGCAAACGCGGCTCGGAGGGGCACTTCTGATCCAGCCTGCTCTCGTGGGCCGCGTCAGTCCAGCGCCGTCATCACGTGCTTGATGCGCGTGTAGTCGTCGAAGCCGTACTGCGACAGGTCCTTGCCGTAGGCGGAAGCGGCGGCCGTGCGGTTGCCGGGATGCGAGACGACCGCGCGCAGCACCCGCACCAGGTCGCCGTCGTGCTGCTCGTCGAAGCGGATCAGCGGGGCCAGCATGCGCTCGCTGTGCTCCTGCAGGCGGTGGTCGCCGCCGAGCTCGGTGACCAGCCGGGTCAGCGGACGGTCGCCGACCCGGCGCACCTCCCCTGCGCGCAGCCGAGCCGCGAGCAGGCGGGTCGGGCGCACGGATGCCAGCAGCTCGGCGACCGTCGCGACGTCCGGTCCCACGGCGAGCCCGACGCCGGATGCCTCGGATGCCCGGCGCAGCAGCGCGGCCGCCAGGGAGGCGGAAGCCGAGACCAGCACGACGCCGTCGCCACCGTGCACCGCGCCCAGCGCGCGGACGTCGAGATCGCGACCGGCAGTCGACGCGATCGCACCGCTCGCCACGTCGACGCCTGCGCTGATCTCGGCGATCAGCGCGCCGGTGGCCGCAGCATCCGCTCCCTCCGCGATCAGCGCGCTGAGCACGCGCCCACGCACCGGCAGCCCCGCCGCCTGCAGCCGGGCCGCCACGTCGTCCTCGCCGGTGTGCCGCCGGGGGCGGATGCTGCGCCGATGGCCGCCTTCGCCGCCGCCGCGAAGAAGGCGGGCGTGTGGCCGTTCACGCACTTCAACCGCACGCACATCGCCCCGCCGCTGGTGATCACCGAGGAGGAGCTGGTGCGCGGCCTGTCCGCGATCGACGAGGCCCTGACCGTGGCGGACGGGTACACCGCCTGACGCAGGATCGCTGAGACCCCTGCTCGCCGTCGAGACCCCCTCAGGTGCGGACATCCGTACCTGAGGGTCTCGACGCTACCCCGGGGGTGTCGGCGGGAGTCGCGTCTGCGGCTTCCCCGGTTCGGATGGAAAGCGCGGGTTCCCGGGCCTTCTGCCGTGCGTTATCCATCCGGCCCGGCGATGACCGGATGGAAAGCGTCCGGTCCGTCGCCGTTGCACCAGCGAAAAGCATCCGCGCGGATCGCACGGGGACACGCACGCGGTAGCGTGAATCTCAGTGTCAGGGTGACAGTGCCGCTTCGCGGTGGTTGGATCCTGATCACCTGGTGTCTGGCTCTTAGCGTGGGTGCCGTCTTCGGACTGGCGGGCATGCGTTTTGCCGGCGCTGGGTGTGATG